>OHBE01001646.1_pt1 | contig 18809 bp, 22 predicted proteins | sample 1577231 | NCBI WGS metagenome assembly OHBE01 (sample SAMEA3541506, study PRJEB24748) | human gut metagenome | biome: human gut; feature: human-associated habitat; material: faeces | place: China | collected 2012 | reverse complement strand
AGAATCAATACTATTCTGAACTGATCTCCAGCAATCCGGATTGGGAAATGGTCGACATCTACGCGGATTCCGGCATCACCGGCACGTCCGTTGATAAGCGCGAGGACTTTAAGCGCATGATGCGTGACTGCCGGAAAGGCAAGATCGACCGCATTCTGGTCAAGTCCATTTCCCGCTTTGCCCGAAACACAAAGGACTGCCTCGCGGCCGTCCGGGAACTCAAGGAGCTTGGCGTCAGCGTCCAGTTCGAAGAACAGGGCATCGACACGGCACGGGTGTCCAGCGAGATGGTCACGGCAATCATGGCATCGCTGGCACAGAAAGGCAGCGAATCGATTTCAGGAAACGTTCAGTGGAGCTACCAGAAGCGTATGGAGAGCGGCAAGTTCAATACTTGCAAAGCGCCGTATGGTTTCAGACTGCAAAACGGTCAACTGGTCATTGAAGAAAATGAAGCTGCCGTTGTACGGCAAATTTTCGATATGTTTCTGAGCGGAAGCAGCAGAGAAGAAATCGCAGATGCGCTGCGCGCGGCAAATGCGCCAACAAGAAAAGATGTGGACGTATGGGCAGGATCGACTGTTTATCATATTCTGCGAAACGAACGATACGCAGGCAATGCGCTTCTTGGAAAATTCTACACAACAGATACATTCCCACATAGAAAAATGCAGAATCGTGGAGAACGTGAACAACGGTTTATTTATGACATCAATCCAGCAATTGTTACGCCAGATATATTTGAACGCACACAGGCGCTCCTGAAACGACGCGACACAAGAGCAACAGCATCAAGAAAAGAGCGTACATACGAAAAACTGCTGCAATGCCCAAGGTGTGGGTGCTCCCTAAAGCGAAAGCTCTCCAGCGGAAAAGAATACTGGGTATGCCAAAAACACTTTGAGGACAGCCAAAAGTGCAATCTGCGGCCAGTTGCAGCAAATGAAATTGAGCAGGCTTTCTGCCGTCTGTACTATAAGCTCAAGCACCACGGCAACCTCATCTTCTCGCAGATGCTCTCCAATCTCCAAAAGGTCCGCTATAGCCGGATGCTCTGGAGCGAGGACATCATCTCTCTCAACAAAAAAATATCCGATATTCTCAGTCAGGTTCAATTCCTAACCCAGCTTCAACAGGCGGGCGGCGTTGATCCTGATACTTTTATAACATCAAACAACAAACTCAGCGAACAGCTCCGCAGGCTGAAACAGGAAAAAGCAAGGCTTCTCGACACCGACAGCGACGATCTGGCGGATCGCACCCGCGATCTCATGGACGTGCTGGAGGACGGGCCGGATTTCCTCGACAGCTTTGATGCGGAGCTGTTCGATGCGCTTGTTGAAAAAATTATCGTAGACAGCAACGAGCGCCTGCGGTTCCGGCTGAAAAACGGCTTGGAGCTGCTAGAGCAAATCGAAAGGACGAGACGCTGATGGGAAATCGGAAGCTGCCGTTTGGGTATCAGATGCGCATGGGCGAGATCATCCGGAACGAGCCGGAAGCAAAAGCTGTGCAGGATATTTTCCTGCAATATATGCTCGGCGCGTCGCTGAAGGAACTCGCAGAACAGATGAGCAAAACCGGTCCCACCTACGACGAGGGCAAGCGCTGGAACAAGAATATGGTTGCCCGAATTTTGGAGAATCCCAAGTACACCGGTGCAGACAGTTATCCCAAATTAGTTGACATAAAATTATTCGAGGCAGCCGATGAAAAGCGGCAGACCAAGCAGCGCCTGCCGGAGCGAACACCTGCGCAAAAAGCGCTCAAGCGTATCTGCACCAAGCCGCCAACGCCGGAGATCGAGCAGCAGGTTACGCACCTGCTCGGCAGGCTGTCAGAACAGCCGGAGCGTATCACGCAGCCGGAAACAGCAAGCGCACCGCGGCATTCCACAACGCAGGCAGATCTGGACAGCGTTCTGAATACCCAGCCGCTCGATGAAGAAGCCGCCAGAAGCCTGATTTTCAGACTGGCACAGGAGCAGTACGACGCCATCGGCAATGCAGAATATGAAACCGAGCACCTGCGGCGGCTGTTTACAGCCTTCGAGTGTACGGCAGAGCTCAACGCGGAGCTGCTGCAAAGTACCGTGTCCGCTGTGCTGGTGACGCACAAGTCGGTGCGCCTGCAGCTCAAAAATGGGCAGATCATTAGAAAGGATGACCTTGTATGATAGACGAAAAGCCGCGCGTCATTATCATTCCGGCAAAGCCGGAGTTGGCGCAAGAAGCCGTTATCAAACGGCAGCTCCGCGTGGCGGCATACTGCCGCGTTTCAACAGAGGAAGAAGAACAGGCCAGCAGCTACGAGGCGCAATGCCAGTATTACACCGACAAGATCATGTCCAACAAAGAGTGGACGATGGCTGGCATTTTTGCAGACGAGGGAATTTCTGGTACTTCCACAAAGAAGCGAACCGAATTTCTACGCATGATTCGCCAGTGCAAGCAGAAAAAGATCGACCTCATTCTTACAAAGTCCATCCAGCGGTTCGCCAGAAATACGCTTGACTGCATCAATTACACACGCATTCTTCGGCAGCTCGGCATTGGCGTCCTGTTTGAAAAAGAGAATATTAATTCCCTGCCGCCTGACAGCGAATTCATGATCACCATGTACGGCGCGATGGCACAGTCCGAGAGCGAGTCCATTTCCGGCAACGTCAAATGGGGCAAAAAACGTGCGATGGAAGCCGGGAAGGTCTCCATCGCGTACAAGAATCTATATGCGTATGAAAAGGGCACGGACGGAAAGCCGGCGCCGATTCCAGCGCAGGCCGAGATCGTGCGGGAGCTTTACACGCGCTATCTGACCGGCGCAAGCCTCCGGGAACTCAAAGACTGGCTGGAAAATGGAAACCATCCTACCGTGGCAGGCGGCACGGCGTGGTCGATCACCGCCGTCAAGGGTATCCTGACAAACGAAAAATACTGCGGCGATGTGCTGCTGCAAAAGACGTTCAGTACGGATGTCATCAGCAAGAAAGTGGTCAAAAACACGGGGCAGCTTCCCAAATACCTGATCCAGAACCACCATGAGGGCATCGTGACGCGAGAGCAGTTCCAGGCGGTGCAGGCGGAACTGGCACGGCGCAGCGCTCTGAGAAGCGACTCCAAACAGGCAGCGACAGGCCGCTCCTGTTACACCAGCAAATATGCCTTATCCGACCGACTGGTCTGCGGCGAATGTGGTAAGCTCTATCGCCGGAAAACGCGGAATATCAAGGGAAATATCTATCATGAATGGCGCTGCATCAGTCGCTTGGACTACGGAAAACGCTATTGCCACAACTCGCCGACCCTGCGGGAGATCCCGCTGCAAAACGCGATTCTGGCAGCGATCAACGCAGCCATGAGTGAAAAGCCGGTTTTAATTGACCACATCAAATCCGCAATGTCGTTGGAGCTGCTGCCAGTGCAGGGGCAGACGATGAGTTTAGCTGACATTGAGCGCCGACTGGAACAGCTCGATGCGCAGTTCCAGCAACTTCTGGCAGAAGCGATTGACGCAGAGGACAAGGAGAGCTGCAACGCGAAATTTGCCGAGATTCTCGCCGAGCAGACAGAACTCAAAACGCAGAAAGAACATCTCCTGCAAAGCAGTACCGACGCAAAGCGCACCTGCGCCCGACTGGTGCAGGCAGAGCAGGCGCTGGAACACGCTGCGCCCACGGTCACGGAATGGAACGAAAGCGCCGTCCGCCAGCTCGTCGAGCGCGTGACAGTCCTGTCCGCAACTGAGGTGCTGGTCCACCTCAAGGGCGGGAAAGAGATTCACGAAAGATTGGAGTGATACGATGGTCTACGCAACCGGCGATCTTCACGGCAACGCGCTTCGGTTTCAGCCGGAATATTTCCCGGAGCAATCTAAAATGACAAAGGAAGATTATATGATTGGCTGCGGCGACTTTGGCTTCGTCTGGAACGGCGACAAGACCGATGACGTACAACTCGACAGGCTGGAGGCGCTGCCGTTTACCGTCCTGTTTGTGGACGGAAACCATGAAAATTTCGACGCCCTGAACGAATACCCCATCGAGCAATGGCGCGGTGGAACGGTTCACCGAATACGCCCGCACGTTCTCCATCTGATGCGCGGGCAGGCGTTCGAGCTGCAAGGCAGAACGTTCTTCACGATGGGCGGCGCGCAGAGCCATGACATCGCGGATGGAATTCTGGATATGGACAGCCCGGATTTTTACGAGCGCTATGATGCTCTGCGGCATGATCACGGGCAGTTCCGTATCAACCACATTTCATGGTGGCAGGAAGAATTACCATCCAGCGAGGAATATGAGCAAGCCAGGCAGACACTGGAGCGGCTGAACTGGCAGGTCGATTACATCATCACGCACTGTGCACCGACCGCAATCCAGCGGAAACTCAACCCCGGCTTCAAACCAGACAAGCTGACGGACTTTCTCGAAGAAATCCGCACCCGCAGCCGATTCCACTACTGGCTGTTCGGTCATTACCACGACAACCGGATCATCGATGAAAAGTACGTTCTTCTCTATGCGCAGATGGTGCGGGTACTATAAAACAGGGCAAAGAAAGGCGCGGTCATAGAAACTGCGCTTTTCTTTGCCTTGTCTGCTTATAGAAAGTAAGCATGTTTTTGAGATTTCAGGATAAAACCGGATAATTAAATGGCGTTTATCTCTCGACGAAGGCTGACGAATCTGGTATAATTTCATACAAGAAAACCAAACGATAAGCAAGCCGCGTAACAGATACGGGAGGTTAAAATGAGCAGAGATACAGAAAAGCTTCTGAAAGAGCTTCAGAGTTTCCTGATGCAGCATGGGGATGAGGCGGCAGATGAAGACAGCATGGATCGTCTGGCAGAGCAATTCCTGTCGGAGCAGGGCATCCATCCGGTCGATGAAAACGCTGCTCCGAAAACCGCCGATGACTATCTGGATCTTGCGGAGCAGGCCACATCCAGAAAGAAGTGCATCGAGTATCTTCACAAGGCGCTGGAATTGGAGCCGGACAATGTTGACGCGCAGCTCCAGCTGATCGTTCATACGATGGAACACAAGGTGGATGAGCAGCTCCCGGCATTGCAAAGGCTCATGGAAACCGCCGCAAAGCAGCTGGAGCCGGAGGGGTATTTCAAAGAGGACGTTGGCGCGTTCTGGGAGATTCTTGAGACCCGACCGTATATGCGCGTCTGTTATACCTATTTTGACGCCCTGATCTCCTGCGGTATGATGCACCGGGCGATCGACGAGGGGCAGCGCCTTCTGGAGCTATGCGAGAACGACAACCTCGGCGTTCGTTATCAGCTGATGCATCTGTATGCCTACATGGAAGATGAGATGCACGCGCTGGCGCTGCATAAGCAGTTTGACTCCTATGAGGAAACACAGATGCTGCTTCCGCTGGCAGTCCTGTATTATAAGCTGAACCAATTTGACAAGGCGGAAGATTATATCAAGCGGCTGTCCGCTGTAAACAAGGACGCGAAAAAGTTCCTGCGCGCTGCGGCGCAGGATCGGCTGGAGGATTATTTTGACGAGTTGAATCCGTTTGGATATCAGCCGTTTACCATGGAAGAGCTTCTGGAGGAACTGATGAAGTCTTCGTATCTGTTTGACTCCGTTCCCTATTTCTTCACATGGGCGAGCAGCCGCCTTCGCACACAGACTGCCGCCAAAAAGAAATCCACCGGGAAAGCTGGGAGCAGCAAGAAATTATGAGCGAAAAAGCACGACTCTCGGTCGTGCTTTTTGTTGTCTAAAATATACGCAACGATCAGCGCGCCGTGTTCAGCAGCGCGGTCGTTTTCATATTGACGCCCATCAGATCCCGCTGTGTCTGGCGATTGGTCTGGCACATGGGCATGAGAAAGTTCACCGCTTTGCGGATCTGCTGAAGATCCGAGCTCGTGAGCGCATTCTGATGCAGATGTTCCAGCACCCGCCCGTAAGCCTCCTTCAAGGAAGCATCCACCGCAGGCTGAAAGAAATAGTTCGAGATCAGGCCGCCGATCAGGGCGGCTTCGGTATCTGTGTACTGCATCGTGATTGCCCTCCCGCAAAGTTTTCACACAACGAGAGTGATCATACCACAAAATCTTGTACCCGGCTATTCGCAAAATGACGAAATATACGATGCGCACCCGCGCGGAAAGGAGAAGCCATGAATATCAGAAAACCTGCCGATTACAGCTCTATGTACCGCGAACTTACGGAAATTCTTGCCCTAAATCTTCCGCAGATGGCCGAGATCTGCGCCATCGGAAAGGCCGTCAGCCGCCGCATGGAGAAAGGCGCGGCAGTTGCAGCGGCAGAGTTTTTGCAGGCGAATTTTCCTGACCGCACAGGCTTTTCTCCGCGCAGCGTGCGCCGGATGCGCGATTTTTACAGGACTTATGAAAATGACGAACCGCTCCTCCGACTGGCAATGAAAATCGGCTGGACGCTGAACGTGATTATCATGGAGGCGGAGCTGACGAGAGATGTGCGGAAATGGTATCTGGAGCAGGCGCGAGAGCAGCAATGGTCAAAAACAGAACTACAGAAAGTAATTAAAAACAACGAACTCTCTTTGCACGAGAGTTTTACAGTCGATGAAACAGAAACTACCTGCACGAAAAAAGAAATGAAAAAATTGACTACACGATACAACTTCTGTATAAAGCAAATTGAGATTGCTTGGACTATGATTCGCAAACAAATATACATTCAGTACTCTCGTATGCGTCGACGATGGGAGCAGATGGGAGCAGTTTGATTTGTTAAAGCCGACGTTTTTTCATTGGCTTTTCGATAAAAGTGTGATAAACTATAAAAAAGCACGAAGGATGTGAGAGCGTGATCGTTTTCCACGGCAGCAATCTGGAAGTTAAGAATCCTATGTTGATTCCAAGCAAGCGATTATTGGATTTCGGTGCTGGTTTTTATCTGACCAGCGACTTTGAGCAGGCCAAGAAATGGGCCATTCGAACAACCAACAATCGGGGAAACGGTTTTCCTACTGTTTCCGTTTATTCCTTTGACATGCCGCAGCTGGAGTCGCTGCATCTGCTGCGCTTTCATCGGGCAGACAAAGACTGGCTTCAGTATATCGCTGCCAATAGAACCGGACAAATTCAAGCGGATGCATATGATGTGGTATTTGGCCCGGTCGCAAATGACCAGGCAATCCGAACCGTAAACAACTATCTGAAAGGCTATTTTTCGGAGGAAATTGCAATTCAGCTGTTGCTGCCTCAAAAGCTGAAAGATCAGTATGCGTTCCGAACGGAAAAGGCGTTGTCGATCCTGCACTTTATGGAGGCCCGAACGGTATGAAGCGTTTAGATCCAGAAACGATCGATTATTATAATAGCGAAATTGTTCCGATGATTGCCGAAAAATACGGTTACAGTCAGATGGATGCGCTTCGCGTGTTTGTAGCTTCCAAAACACATGAAATGCTTGAAAATGAGGACTGTGGTTTGACGGCCTTTGGTGCCGGAGCCGTGTTTGAAATCTGGGAAACAGAAAAGGTGACCGGAGATCCTCGCAACTCTGTCTATATCCGAGGTGAATGAGATGTCGGAAGAAATGAGCTTCTTCATGTATCTGCTGGAATTCTATGCTGCCTATAAAAATAAAAAGACGGCGGATGTTCTGAAAGAATGGGATACACGCGGCATTACACAGATAATATATGACAATTACTGGGGTTATCACACAGAGCGGATCGAGAACGCTTTTATGGATATTGATAGCCTTGCCGCAAACGGAACCCACGCATGGTAATTCTTCCTTTTTATCTGGAACGCAATGTGCTATGTCAATTGATCCATAGTGTTCAACTCACACATATAAAAGTTCCGAAATCTCATGGTTTCGGAGCTTTTTCTTTGCTTTTTAAGCCCAAAAAGTTTGGTATATCAGAAACAGCTATAAGGCTAAACCGCTTGTACGACAAAAATACGACAGTTTTGCAAAAATGGAGGGAGAAAGAGCCGTCAGGCTCTCTCTCCCTCCTTCGTCTGTACGGCTTCCAACGCCTGTCTCAGCGTGTCCGTCGTTGTGTGATTATAGACCCGTTCCAGCATTCTGGTGTCGCAGTGTCCAAGCAGGTCTGCGATCAAATGCTGCGGTACGCCCTGCGCCGACCAGAGCGTTGCTCTCGTGTGCCGAAGCTCATGGGGCGTCAATGACGGAATTTCCGGATGTGCCTTGATCAGATCCTTCATAAAGGAACGATACTCACGGTCGTACCAATTCCGTGGATAATAGGCTTTCCCTTCCGGACTGTGAAAAATAAACTCTGCTTCGACCTGACGCTTCTCTCCACCAGATTCCAATGTAATGATTTTCGGCTCTGCTTTCAGTCTTGCAAGCAGGCGCGGCTCCAAAATCGGAATTGTGCGCTGGCGGTAGCCATTCTTCAAACCGTCTGCCAGCAGCGTCTTTTTACCGCCGGTCGCGGAAACAGCAACCAATCCCTGATTGATGTGCAGATTCCCATGTTCTGCGTCAAAATCTTCGTAGCGAAGTCCCAACAGCTCACTTCTGGAACAGCCGGTTTCCATCAGCAGCATAATTGCAAGCCCCTTCGGGTGGTTGACAGCAAATTCATATGTGGTATTATATTCCTGTGGAGAAAATGCGTGTTTCGCCACAACGGTATGATATTTTGGCAGCCGAATACCAGACGATGCGGCAGCGTTTTCTTTGCAGTATCCTTCCTCCTTGGCATGTTGAAGGACGAAGTGCAGCATGTTAAAGTCCTTTTTTATTGTTTCGGGTGCGTATTTTCCGTTGATGCTGTTGATGTACGCCTGTATCTCTGCCGGCTGAATCGCTTGAACCTCCCTTTTTCCAAAGTGGGGGATCAGATGCCGTTTGACAGGTGCAAGGTAGGTATCCCTGTATGTGTTGGCCTTGACATAGGGCATCTTATAGAGCTCCAAACAACGAATTGCCCATTTTTCAAAGGTGATTGTTTTTGTTTTTTCCGGCTCGCCCAAGAGCAGGTTGAGTTTATACGTTTCAGCGTATTCTTCTGCTTTGCGTTTCGCATCACGCTTGGATTTTGTGCTATAGAAAGATTTGCGGATCGAGGTTCCATCTATTTTCTTTCCCAACGCAATTTTGTATTCATAACGTTTTTTCGCGGGCAAATTATCCTCCTTCTTTCTTTATCACTGCGGGAGATGGAAGCCCATCTCCCGCTTGTAAATACTAGGTGCTAGCAACTACCAGCGCTGAACCAGCTAAGGAATGTGTCACCGGGGATCTTATAGGCCGCCCTCTCTCCGTTTTTGTACGCGAAACCGAACGGGCACATGCCCTGCAGGAGACTCTTACGCAGTCCTTCCTCTTTCATTTCGAGAAAGTTTGCAGCCTCAGTGACCGGAATGGCAACCGGATACCGTTCAAGCAGTTTCTTCAACTGTACCCGCCGTTCGACCATTTCAGTAGGCATCAGATCCACATAATGCAGCACCGCTGAATGGCTGTTTCCAATCGCTTCGCTCATCGATTACACCTCCTGCTTCAAGCGGACACCGAAATATACATTTGCCGTTTTTCCATCAATGAATTTTTTCTGCGGACTCACAGGGAAACTCATGATCTCAAAGCAACGGCGGAGCATACGAGCGAACGTCTGCGTGTTGGCATAAGAGGTTGCTGCCGGATTTGCATTTGCAAACCTGCGGTATGCCGCATGAATCGCATCAATAGGAGTAAAGGCGTCTTTGTCAGACACGCAGATATCAGCGATGAATGCACACATAGCGTCCTCAGGCGAATCAGAACCGCTGTCAAGCGCAAGAACAGACTGCTCCATGGCGGCGGGCTGGTAAATATCATCGCCAGTAAAAATATACCCACGGTTGACCACATTGACATATGCACTTACTGCACGGTGCAGAATTCCGGACAGCTCTTTCCCAATCATTTCTTCCAGATGCGGGTTCTGACGTTCCTTAGGTACAGGGTAGCGGAAAGGCAAAAGGAGAACTCTCGACAGAAGTGCGCTGTCCGCTGCCATCAGCTTCAAGACGTGGTTGCTCGAAAAGACAAGCTTTGTATCCAGCACTGCATTTACGATAGGCTGATATTTTTCTTCTACGGCGATAGCATCGCGCCCGGTAATCGATTTAATAATGCTGACAGCCTGCGGCGTGAGGGCTGCATCTGTCAGATCCATGGACAGATTCACACGGGAATGCAGCAACGCCGAAAGCGAAAACTGTGCGCCAAGCCCAATTGCCGATACAGAACTGAGAAATTCCGGATTGAAAAATTTTCTGACAGTGTTTCCAAACACGGACTTGCCTGTGCTGGACGGGCCGAGAAGCAGGCAGAACCGTTTGCCGCGGTTATCCGGAGTCAAAATATAACCCAGCGCTTCCCAAAGCCGAGCAACCAAAATCGGATCTCCTCCCGCAGAGTCAAACAAAAACTTTTCAAAAACAGGGCACGTTTTTTCGGTATCCCAAGGAATTTTGATTGCGGATGTAAAGAAATACTGAGGCGCAGGCGGCAGCAGCGTCATGGTATTGAGGTCAAGAAGCCCATTGGCTACGTTCAACAGATTGTGAGGAGGATCAGCCACCCCATCCCGTACCGCAATAGTCGGCTCTGCCAAAATGCACTCGATTATGTCATGAAGCTGATTGGGCGTCCCTCTAATCTCCAATTCAGGACGAAGAAGCCCCTTTATATCACGCTTCAGCTCATCCATGCTTATATTGCGATAGAAATTCCCGTTCCAGATGTACACTGCATTTCCTTTCGTCCGAATAAGCCGCTGCGAGAGATACAACTTTTCCAGTTCCATTGCGTTCGGTGCATTGCGCCTATAGGTTGTCGGCGCAGATACCTTCCAGATATCAGGCGACGAAGACAGCATAAAGGACTTCGGTACAAGCGGGTTGGAAGGCGGAGCAGCAGGCGGGGCGGCAGGCGCAACAGCGCACATCGGCGCATCACAGGATACAGACTCGCTGGCTTTCAGGAACGGACGGACAAGATCAAAGCAATCGGTTTTTACAACAGTGTCCGGTTCTTTCACAGAATTCTGTTCATCCTGTTTCTCATGCTTCGAGCAGCCACTTTCAACGGAATGGCTGAATGCACCGGTTTTATAGTCAGGCGGGAGAATAAACGGATCGATCAATTCGCGTTTGCCCTCATGCCTATTTTCAATCTTTCCTCCGGATGCCCCGGCAATCAACGTATTATCGTTTTTATTCATAAAGACCTCCTTGGTTTTGAAAGAATCGTCGCTAGCGATGCCAGCATTCTAGCATAAGGTCAACCGAAAATAAATTGACAAAGATGTGCAGGGATCTAACTTGCAATTTTGTGTGAATGAGGTGTATATATGAGCAAGGGCGGGCGAAAAAGCATAGATGTAATTTCTGAAATGATAGAGAATCAGCGGGAAACATACGAAGACAAAACGTTGTTCAATGCTGTGTATGAAATATCATGCGAATATTTTGAAGAAGGGATCACCGAAGAAATGCTGCGATGTTTTGCAGGTCGCCTGCGTAAGCTGCAAAACAAGGAGAACATCAGCGATCAAAACTTAGGAGAGTTCATTGGTGCATCGCATACATACGTTCAGCAACTAAGAACCATAGGCTGCCCAAAACCCACAAAAGGCAAGGAAGCCTCAGGTGACAAAGAAGCTTCAAACAGCAAAAAAGCCGTAGATAGCAAGGCCTATCAGGATAAAAAGAATTCTGAGAAGAAAATTACTAAGCCTCTAAACCAAGCACATTTTGTCGGAATATGTCTACGCTTTGAATGCTCCCCCAATTATCTGTTTGGAGATACCGATGATCCTGAACAATTTTTATATAAACATCCAAGATTCATCAACGGGGACTCAAGCGCAATGCGCGTCATACTCGAACGCTGCCAAAACTGTGTTGACCACAAGAAAATCAAGGCATATAAGGCCGTACTCGAACGTTGTCAAAACTGCGCTGACTGCAAGGAAAGCGAAGCACAAGAGTCCACGTCCGTGCGCTGCCAAAACTGTGCTGATTACAAGGAAATCGAAGCATACAAGGCCATACCTGAACACTGCCAACACTGTGCCGACTACAAGGAAATCGAAGCATACAAATCCACACTCAAACGCTGCCAAAACTGCGCCGACTATAGGGAAATCGAAGCATATAAGGCCACCGAAAAAGGGAAAAAATATATTAGGCAGTTGAGGGAGTCGCTGTGCTCAAAGGTTTCGATGCGTTCAGATGATTCAGAACATTCAGCCGGGGCAGCTAGTTTGGCAGATTCAAAGAATCTGCTAAAATGTCAAACATGTCCCGGCTTTATGACCTGTTCGGCGTTTAGTTTTCGGAGAGATTTTAAATTACCAATATATCCACTAAGAAATCTGGCTAGCATAAAAGCCGACATGGTACTTTCCGCTCTTTGCTTTGGAGTTCTCCCACCAGGAATCCCTGATGATAAACAATATAATGTCCGGAATATGATGATAGACACATTTGCTTATCTGCTTCAAGTATCATCGGCGCGTCGTACTTGTTTCGAGGAGTTATTGGAAAAATCTTTTTGGGAATTTCAGAAGCGTTTCAAAGACGAATCTGATTCAGAAGCTCGTACAGGCAAACCTGACCCAAAACTCCATAAAGACACGCCAGATTTTCTAAAAAGACGTGGTGCCTGCGCCTTGTGGACGTTTATGCACCAGTCGATTGACCAACAACGATTATTACTTGAGTTAAAAAGAGAGATTCTCGATAGTCTTGAATATCAATCCGCTGATTATTGTGATCTGATCTGTGGTATAGCTGCATTTGATTTAAAAGTTGCATATAACACATTTTGGTATCTAAACCGTGCGAAATTCATTCCGAGGAATATAAAGAGACATAGAGTGTTTTCAGAAAAGTGACGCATCCATCAATATCCTTGTGGATTGTGCCGAAAAAAATAACTTGCAAATATTCGCTAACTATTTATGGAATAATAATGCAGGATTATCCTTCTTCCGTATTTCTCATTCCACAAGCGAAAAAAGTAGATAATACCAAAAAATAGCGCGTACGCGTAAACAAATAGAAGGAAAAGCAGTATTCCTTCTGTAATTCGGAATGCGGAAGGAACAGCCAACGCTCTCTTCGCGACAGGGGGTGGTTTTAGGAGGGGGAGATGGATTGCTGCAGCCAGCTCCCGCTGGTGCAGCAATTCGCGCAACTCCCCCTCCTAATTCCCTCGCTTCCTTTTACTTTTTTGAATTCCGCAGAGGATTCTTTACGCCTCGGCTCACAAGGTACACGCTTGCAGCAAGGATCGCTCCTTCTGCAAAGCAGGCCAGCGGGGAACCGGCTACGGCAAACAGGATCGTCATTTCTTCACCTCCTTCTTGGCGCTCAGGCTCTCCATCAGGCAGAGAATCGCCAACGAGACAATAAACCCCAATAATGTCCACTGCATATTGATCCCTCCCATCTTTTATAGATTCTGCGGCAAATATCAGCCGCAATAAAAATACTCCTCAATCTCCTCCGGCAGCATTCCGCCGCGAAGCAGTGTATCCACGTCCTTCGCCGAGAATCCGAATGCCGGGGCCATCCGGCGAAGCTCCTCGGCGTAGCCAGTATTGTCCTGTACATCCGGCCAGCAGGAGCCGTAATACGGGGACTGGCAGAGCTGGAATTGATAGAGCTTTTTCATAGAAAAAGTTTCGCTTGCCCGGCTGCCATCCGGAGATAGCCGAAGAATCTCTCCTTCTTCAACCGGAATTTTCTGCATACTTCCGGAAAGTAGCTTCCGGATCTTGAACACAGCCGCATCCAGCACCGCCTGCGTGGAGGCGTAGAGATACAGCCCCTGTTCCGGCCAATGGTACAGGCAAAACGGATTGTTCCCGCGCACGATATAAAGTCGCCCGCCGCCATCCAGAACCGTATAGGTAAAGGAACCGGCTAACCGTTCCGAGGCAGCGCGAAGCGTCTGAAAGCCGATGCTGCCCGCCTGCTCCAAAAGCTGCACAATGATAAAGCTGTCCGTTTCGATTTTGGAAACGGGCAGCTTTTCCTGTCTGCGCAAAAGTCCGTCATTCGTAAGGACGCCGTTATGCGCCAGCGTAAACGGCTGGCCCGCCTTTCCGGAGAAAGGATGATTATTATAATTCCGGTATTCCGAGCCCTGCGTTGTCATGCGGGTATGTCCCATCACGGCAGCAGCCTGTTCCGGGATGCGGAACCGCATCCAATGCGCCGGGAGAGGCCGTTTGTAGACGCTCAGATGGCCGTTCATGCAATACGCGATCCCGGTTGCGTCAATCCCGCGCACCTCGCTGGCGGCGGCCAAAGCCGCAATCATCCGGTTCTTCTGCTTTGCGGACAGCGTTCCGCCGTAATCATAAAGTCCAAACAGACAGCACATTACAGCTCCACCTCACTTTCTACCGGCTCGTTGAGATACAGCCGCCGCTCTTTCAGATACTGGATCAGCTCCGGTTCAGTGATACCCGCCGTGAAATCCGACCATGACATGGCATGAAGCTCCGAATCCGTAAGATAAATCGCGACATCACAGAGGCGGTTCACCAACTGCAAGGTCGCGATAAATGTATTGTATTTGAGCGTTCCGCGGAAGATCCGGATTTCCACGGTTTCCGTATTCGTCAGGTTCACGCAGGTATATCGCCCATAGTGATAGTTCTTGGCGTGATCCATCATTTCCTTCGGCGTGTCCTTGTAGCCGTATCTCGCCGCCCAGCGCTCCAACTGGCGGTTTGTCCGGCGGCTGAATTTCAGCAGCTCGTTCCAATGCTTTTCCACGAAGAACAGCAGGCGGGCAATCGCGGCCTCCTGTGCCTGCTCGGTTCGGCCAAAGGCGTCCCGGCTGATATGGACGTGCAGACCGCAGGTGGTGGCCTGATGGGAACGATAGCCCATCGCAACTGCCGCATCCATCATCTGCTCCCACGGGAAGCTGTGCATATGGCTGTCCAGCGTGGCCGGGTGGCTGACGATCTCGAAGCCCTCATCCAGACTGCCATCATGCTTGCAGTACACACGTGGTTCGTCGTGATTGCCGATGGCAAGAATTTTGTCCGCGTTGCTGTCGTATTCCCCAGCTCCGTCGATTTCCAGCTCTACGCCGAAATAGCGCGGTCCCACGCCGTAGAAAACCGGCAGCGGCTTGTAATCATAGCTGTGGATTCCACCCCGCCGAAGCTGCTGGTAGCAGCTCTCACAATACGGATAATCTTCATCGCCGTTGTTCAGATAACAGGCATCATCATACAGAAGCAGCCGTCCGCAGCGCTCGCAGGTCGTGTAAGAGCTGTCATAGCACCGCTGGCAGAGCGGGTGATCGTCAGACCCGGCATTGGAATCATTCCAGAGCCGGGTTCCGCAGTCGGCGCAGACAATCGTTTCTTCGTTAAGGCAGTGTTCGCAGAAATGCTCACCGGCAAATGAAATGAGCGCATCAACCGGAAACTGCTCACCGCAGATGCTGCATACAGATTTACGTTCCATCTTCAAAATCCTCCCTTTCTTTTACGGCCAAAGCCGTTTGTTTCGTCAAGCCCGCAGGCATTGAACGCCCCATGATGTTTTGTTTGCATTGTCAGAAAACTCCTCTAAAAAAGCAAAATAGCCGTGCAAAGTTTCTTTGCACAGCTTCACAGGGATAATATGCAATTCAAAATCCACGTTTTTGCGTGTATTTCACGAAAAACGACGGAACATCATGGTAAATCAAATAAGGAGGATTTCTATCGTGAATGAAAAGAATAAAAAAGTCGCGGTAAAGAATATGAGAAAGATCCCGTATGTACAGGATCGTGACAGAGATTATTGGACTGAGGATGAACGGCGGCAGCTCAAAAGGATGTTCAATGACGGTGAAGATCTCAGTGAGATCGCATTGATTTTGCAGCGAACCGAGATTGCCATTTGTCAGCAGGCCGTTGCTCTGGGGCTATACGTCCGCAAGCGAAGACCGGGAAAGCCGAAAGACGATAGTGAATGCTGTCTGTGCAAGAAATGTACGGCAAGCCTCGGTAAGTGCCCCCGCAGGCAGCAGTGTGACGAGATGGAGGCAGGATAATGTTTGAGGAATATTCCGATATCCTGTCAGCGGAAGAAGCTGCAGACGCCCTCAGAATCCGTGAAAATGCAATCTACAGATTGTTGAACGAAGGAAAGCTGAAAGCCTAGGCTTCCGCTTCGTTGTAGGTAAAACTCAGCTGCTCCATGACCATCTGCTCCGCCTGCTCCGAAGAACGGCCGAACAGCTTCTTTTTGGACAGCTTCAGCTGCTCCAGCAGCCACTCATTTTGCAGCGTGAGGCTGGTGATGACCTGCGCCTGTTCCTGTTCGCGGGCAGCAAGCTTTGCTTCTAGTCTTGTATGCGCCTCTTCCAACTTGGCGCTCTTTGCTTCCAACTGCGCATTTTCCTGCTGGAGCTGCTCATATTCCGCACGGGAAATGGTGACCATTTCCGCCGTGTTGCTTGTCTGCATTTCTCTGTTTTCCATGCAAACATTATACCACAGAATGCGGCAAAAAGCCGGTGTTTTCCATGGTTTCCACCTATTTTCCCTGCTCAGACAGTGGTCAATCCCGTTACCGGACGGTGGGCTTTCGGCTGCTCGATCTGCAGCCCCTCCATGAGCCAGCGGTACTGCTGCGGCGTTAGCACCTTCACCTCGGATTCCGAGCGCGGCCACTGGTACGCGCCCTGTTCCAGTCGCTTGTACAGCAGGATGAAGCCGTCCTTTTCCCAGTACAAGCCCTTGATACGGTCTCGCCGCCCGCAGAACAGGAACAGTGTGTTGGTAAATGGATCCACCTCAAATTGCTGCTGGACGAGGCGTGCCAGACCGTCTATGCCTTTACGCAGATCTGTGTAGCCACAGGCAATATAGACTTTATCTGCGCCGGTGAAGTCGTTCAGCATAGGCGCAGAAGTTCTACCAGCATTTTCAGCTGTTCCGTATCGCACCCGGGATAAATATCCAGACTGGCGTTTCCAATATGCGGCGTTGCGGAACGTTCCGCAACGTTGCGTGATACCTGTTTCGGTGCCGGAAGCTCTGCAAACCTGACGGCCGGCACGCTCGAGCACGGCTCTGTTTCAGCCAAAGCCAGCAATTCCCGTTCCCAACGGTAATAGGTTGCTGCATTGATTTCTTCTTGTCTGCACCACGCCCGCACTGACAGGCCGCTGCTGTGGCAGTCCTGTATTCGTGCCGCCCACTCCTGCAGCTTTGCACGGTGTTTCAACTTTGCGCTTGTCATCTTGATGTCCTCCAGTAAACGACAGTAACGGAATGTTGCAAAACATTCCTCTACTATTGTCTCATCCCTGTCTATGCGCGGGGAGATTTGACGGTTACAAAACTCCGACTGTCGACATTGCTCCTGTCAAGCTCTATCCTTATGTAAAAAAGCAAGACGCAAACTCATGCATTTGAGTTTGCGTCTTGCTTTTGCCCGTACCGACTGTACCCCCCATGACACATTGTGTACCTATGGGGTGAAACAGTTGAAACTTCTGGGTTTTTCGCGTAGATATCTTTTTTGGTTCTACTAGATGTGTTTTCGCTACACTATAGATGAACCCTCGACTTGTCGAAGTAGCTTCTAGCAATTACAAAATCAAAAACACTTCTGCAAAAATTTCTTTACTATACTCTCCAAGCAGCATATAACTTCTCTAGTACATTATTGCAAGTATTGAATTGCCAGAGCAATTAGTGACAGGCACCGATTAAAAAAATAATCATAATGGCGCGGATCCGAAATATCAATTGTGTCTCTCTCATGGTGTCTTATCCTGAAGTTATTTCCTATTTTTCTCAGTGCATAAAACTCCGTTGTAAACAGCTCGATATATGCTGCTTCTCCACCAGCCATATCAGCAATTATTCTGTCAGCAGAAGTTTTCTTGTCCGATGGGTAATATGTCTTGAGTCGTTCAAGTGCATCCCACATCTTTTCAACGGCGATCTGACGGTTGCCTGGACGCGGCTCCTTATAGTAGGCTATTGCTTCCTGCAAGAGTTCCCGTGTTCCAAGCTCTTTGACTCCCACAATCGTTTTTTCTATTTCAGACGTGAGTGGACTATTTTCAACAATACGCTCGATCTGCCAATCATCGTTTAGGCAATAAAGCAGCCCTGTTTTCTGAAAAATCTCATTGATTTCATCCTTAAATAACATCGCAGTCGCATTGCTGCTGTGAAGTATCAAATGATTATGTCCAAAATATTCATGATAGGTTCCTGTCGTCACATCATGTATATTGTTGGCAAAGAGCTCAATGAGATCCAGCAATGCAAACTGATCGTATTTATCAGTTGTTTCTTCATCTGCGAAGTAATCCGTATGTGTCGCAGGCGCAGCAATCTTCCCGTATACATCTCGATACAGTGTAGGAATATCAAATTTTAGGGATCTGTTAAACTTCTCCTCATCAAGGCCGCAGCAGCCCCGACCGTCGGGACACTGCTCCGGGAACTTCCATGCGAGATTATTGTAATACTTCTCACAGCAATCCAGCAGCAGTGCATACTTGTCAGTTGAAATGTCGTATGTTCTTTCTATTGGCTTACGCATCCCATTTCGTTCCGTGTAATACACCATTTATCCACCTTTCGCCTTGACTTTGACCCTTGTAAAAAATCATACGCCATAGAATCAATTAATCAGTCGATTCCTATTCGTACCATTTCAATACCAGCATCAATCATAGCAGCCCTCCGGCACTCCGATTCGTTCATTGCAAATCTCACGAAACAGCAGCCCACAGGTCAGCGCGTCGCTTTCTGCGTTATGCAGTGCTGGCGTAA
>OHBE01001643.1_pt1 | contig 18816 bp, 16 predicted proteins | sample 1577231 | NCBI WGS metagenome assembly OHBE01 (sample SAMEA3541506, study PRJEB24748) | human gut metagenome | biome: human gut; feature: human-associated habitat; material: faeces | place: China | collected 2012 | reverse complement strand
GCGGCGCGCTCCCGATGGCGCTCGCCGCGGAAAAGGCGGGCATCCGGGAGCTGTACGTCCCCGCGGGCAACGCGCGCGAGGCGGCGTACGCCGACCATCTCACCGTCTATCCCGTACATACCGTTCCGGAGCTTTTGGCGCATCTCGCGGGCGCGAAGAAGATCACCCCCGCCGAGCCGCCCATGCCGAGCGAGGAAGAGCTGCTCTTCCCCGACTATGCCGAGGTGAAGGGACAGGAAAACGTCAAGCGCGCGCTCGAAGTCGCCGCCGCGGGCGGGCACAACGTGCTCATGGTCGGCCCGCCGGGTTCGGGCAAATCGATGCTCGCCAAGCGTCTCCCCGGCATACTGCCGGACATGAGCCGCGAGGAGACGATGGAATCCACCGGTATCTGGAGCGTCTGCGGTCTGACGGACGAAAAGCGCCCCATACTGCGCCAGCGCCCCTTCCGCGCGCCGCACCACACGCTCTCCGCCGCCGCGATGGCGGGCGGAGCGCAGCTCCAGCCGGGCGAGGTATCGCTCGCGCACAACGGCGTGCTGTTTCTCGACGAGCTGCCCGAATACCACCGGGACGTGCTCGAGGTCATGCGTCAGCCGCTCGAGGACGGCGTCGTGACCGTTTCGCGCGCCGCCGGGACCGCGGTATACCCCAGCCGGTTCATGCTCGTGTGCGCGATGAACCCATGCAAGTGCGGCTGGTACGGACAGCCGGGCGGCCGCTGCCGGTGCAGCGAAAAGTCCGTCCGCGCCTACCACGCCAAGCTCTCCGGCCCGCTCATGGACCGGATCGACATCATTGTAGAAGTCCCCGCGCTCGCCTACGATGAGCTGCGCCGCCGTCCGGACGGCGAGAGCTCCGAAACCATCCGGCAGCGCGTCAACCGCGCGCGGGAGGTACAGCGAAAGCGCTTTTCCTCCGGCACGGTGTCCAACGCCAGCATGTCCCCGCGCGATATGGAGCGGTACTGCTCTCTCACGCCCGAGGGCGACGCGCTCATGAAGGACGCCTTCCACGCGCTCGGTCTCACGGCGCGAAGCTACGACCGCATACTCCGCGTCGCGCGCACGATCGCCGATCTTGCCGGGGCAAAGGACATTGCGCCCGAGCACATCGCCGAGGCCGTGCAGTACCGTACCTACGATTTTCTCATCTCTTCCTCCCCGGAGGTCACGCCATGAACCGATTCGATGCCGTCCTGTTCGATCTGGACGGAACGCTCTTATATACGCTTGCCGACATTGCCGCGGCCGTCAACGGCGCGCTGCGCGAAATGCGCCGCCCGGAGCGGACGGTCACGGAGATCCGCTCCATGGTCGGCAACGGCGCGAAAATGCTCATCACCCGCGCGCTCGGCCCGGGGCAGGAAGCGCTCGTTGACGATACGCTCGCTGTCTACGCCAGGCTCTACGCCGCCCACGCACAGGAGCATGTGACGCCCTACGCGGGCATCCCGGAGCTTCTGGACGCGCTGCATGAACGCGGCATCCGCACCGCGTGCGTCACGAACAAGGACCACACCGACGCCGCGCCGATGCTGCAAAAGTTTTTCGGCGAAAGAATTTCCCACGTTGAAGGCCGGAAGCCGGGCCGCCCCACAAAGCCAGCGCCCGACGCGGTGTACGATGCGCTCAAAGCGCTCGGCGCCGATCCGTCCCGCGCGCTCTATGTCGGCGATTCCGGCGTGGACAGCGAAACGGCGAAAAATGCCTCGCTTCCCTGCGTCCTCTGCGACTGGGGATACTGGGACCGCGACAGATTAGAGAACTGCGCCGCGCTGGGGATCATAAGTGCCCCGGCGGAGCTATTACAATATGTGTGAGGTCAATATGCAGGACATCATTCTTCTCAAGCAGGGCGAGATCGTCCTCAAGGGTCTGAACAAGAAATACTTTGAGCAGAAGCTCATCTCCAACGTGAAGCGCCGTCTGCGCTCGCTCGGCGAGTTTGACGTAACGTGCACGCAGTCCACGATCTATGTGGAGCCGAAGTCGGACGACATCGATATGGACGAAACGCAGCAGGCCATGACGAAGGTGTTCGGCATCGCCGCCGTGGTGCGTGCCGCCGCGTGCGGCAAAACGCCCGAGGCGATGGCGCAGAAAGCCATCGAGTACATGGCCGAGGCCATGCGCGAAGCCGGGAGCTTCAAGGTCGAAACGCGCCGCGCGGACATCGACAAGATCGGCTCCGACAAGGTTCGCGTCCTGCTGGTCGAGGAGTGTGGCGTGGAGGAGGCAAAGGCCGATGAGATCCTGACCTTCATCGCCATCCGCGGCACGAACGGCGAGGTCCTGTCCGCGCTGGAGCAGTACCGCGGCAGAAACGAGGTCTTCGACCAGGGTCTGGACGAACTTTCATCCGTGACGAAGCTGCTCGGCGCGTTCGGCGTACCGGAAGAGAATTTCGCCGTTGACCTCACCATCGCGCGCGGGCTGGATTACTACACCGGCACTGTCTACGAGACGACGCTTCTTGACCATCCCGAGATCGGCTCGGTCTGCTCCGGCGGCCGGTACGACAATCTCGCGGAGTATTATACCGACCGTCCGCTGCCCGGCGTCGGCATCTCCATTGGTCTGACGCGCCTGTTCTACGTGCTGAGCGAGCAGAGAATGCTGAACGAGGAGCGCGTCATGGCCCCGGCTGACGTGATGATCGTTCCCATGACCGACGATCTGGAGGCCGCCGTCCGGCTTGCGACCGAGCTTCGCGCGCAGAATATCCGCGTCCAGCTTTATACCGAGCAGAAGAAGTTCAAGGCCAAGATCCAGTATGCAGACAAGCTGCACATCCCCTATGTCGTCTTCCTCGGCGAGGACGAGATCGCGGCCGGAACCGTTTCACTGAAGGATCTTCGCACCGGCGACCAGGTCACCGTCCCGGCGCAGGACGCAGCTGCCCGCATTCTGGCCGATATCGAGCTTCGCGGCCAGGGCACGATTTTAAAGTAAAAAATTTTCCCGTAAAGAAAGAAGGAAACCACTATGATGCAGTCAAGAACCCATACCTGCGGCCAGCTCCGCATCGAAAACGCGGGCGAGCGCGTCACGCTCGTCGGCTGGATGGAAAATGTCCGCGTGGTCGGCAATAACTTTGCCTTCCTCGTTCTGCGTGATTTCTACGGCACGACGCAGATCGTCGTCGAGACGGAAGAGATCATGAACATCGTCAAGGGCATCAACAAGGAGTCGACCATCTCCGTGACCGGCACCGTGCGGGAACGCGCAAGCAAAAACCCCAAGCAGCCCACCGGCGACATCGAGGTCGTGCCGGAGAAGATCGAGCTGCTGGGCCGCTGCCAGTACAACGAGCTGCCGTTCGAGATCAACCGCAGCCGCGACGCCGACGAGACGCAGCGCCTGAAGTACCGCTATCTCGACCTGCGCAACCCCGCTGTCAAGAGCAACATCATCCTGCGCTGCAATGTCATCGCCGCCATCCGCAAGGCTATGATGGACCATGATTTCCTTGAGATCACGACCCCCATCCTCACGGCCTCCAGCCCGGAGGGCGCGCGCGACTACCTTGTTCCCGCCAGAAAGCATCCCGGCAAGTTCTACGCCCTGCCGCAGGCCCCGCAGCAGTTCAAGCAGCTGCTCATGACCTCCGGCTTTGACCGCTATTTCCAGATCGCTCCCTGCTTCCGCGACGAGGACGCACGCGGCGACCGCAGCCCCGGCGAGTTCTATCAGCTCGATATGGAAATGGCCTTTGCCGCGCAGGACGACGTGTTTGCCATCATTGAGGACGTGCTGCCGCCGATCTTCGCCAAATATGGCAAGTATAACATCGCGTCCAGCGCACCGTTCCGCCGCATCGCGTACAAGGACGCGCTGGAGACCTACGGCTCCGACAAGCCGGATCTGCGCATCGATCTGACGTGCAAAAATATCTCCGACCTGTTCACGGAGTCTGAATTTGAGCCGTTCAAGGGCCAGACCGTCAAGGCCGTGCCCATCTCGAACTGCCATCTGACGCGGAAACAGATCGAAAAGCTCCTGACCGACTGCGAGGTGCAGGCGGGCGTCAAGGGCTACTGGTTCAAGATGGACGAGAACGGCGAGCTTGCAGGCGGCGTCGCGAAGTTCGTGCAGGGCTGCAAGGATGCGCTCATCGAGCGTCTCAGCCTGACCGCCAACACGCTGGCCGTTGTTGCGGCGGGCGCTTCTGCTACGAAGCTCACCGGCGTTCTCATCAAGACCTTCGGCGCGAATGTCGAGGGGCATATGGACAAGGAGCGCTACGAATTCTGCTGGATCGTCGACTTCCCGATGTACGAGATCGGCGACGAGTCCGGAGAACTGGAATTCTGCCACAACCCGTTCTCCATGCCGGGCGGCGGCGCAGCCACGCTGGACAAGGCCATCCGGGGCGAAATTGACCCGCTGACCATCACGGCGCAGCAGTATGACCTCGTCTGCAATGGCATCGAGCTGTCCTCCGGCGCAGTCCGGAACCATGATCCCGAGATCATGATCAAGGCCTTCCAGCTCGTCCGCCTCGGCGAGGATGATGTAAAGAAGAAGTTCCCCGCCATGTACAACGCCTTCTGCTACGGCGCACCTCCCCATGCCGGTATCGCCCCGGGCATCGACCGTATGGTCATGCTGCTGGCAGGCGAGGACTGCATCCGCGAGATCATTCCGTTCCCGATGAACAAGAACGCGCAGGATATCCTGATGGGCGCACCCAGCGAGGTCACCCAGAAGCAGCTCGACGAGCTGCATATCCGCTGCACGGCAAAGGAAGAAGACTGAAAAACCAGAATAAGCGCGCCGCAAGGCGCGCTTATTTTAACGGGAGAGAAAGAGAAATGGAAAAAAACCTCAGAAGGGCACTGCTGTCCTGCGCGGGCTGTACGCTGATGCTGTTTGTGACGTGCGGGCTGGCCTTCAACGTCTTTTCGGCGGCGCAGCCGTACGTCCTGGCCCAGAACGGCTTTACCAACACGCAGACCTCGCTCATTACGACGATCCGCTCGGCGGCGTATCTGCTCGGCACGTTCGCCATCGGCCGGTATTACCGGAGGCTCGGCTATCGCACCGGCTGCGCGCTGGCGGCGATGCTGGCCTGCGTCAGCTTCCTGCTGTTTGCCGCAGCAAAAAGCCTCGCGGCCTATTATTTTGCCGGAGCCGTCGCGGGCGTCAGCTATGCGCTCGGCTCGATGGTACCGGCGTCGATCCTGATGCGCCGCTGGTTCCGGGCGCATTCCGGGCTGGCCATCGGGATCTGCTCCGCCGGAACGGGACTGGCGACCGTCGTGTTTTCCCCGCTGTTCACCGCCATTGCGGAGTCCGGCGGCGTTGACCGCGCGTTTTTGTGGACAGCCGCGTTCTGCGCGGCAGCGGCTGTGCTCGTCTTTTTCCTCATTCGCAGCGACCCCGCCGCGCTCGGCCTTGAGCCATGGGGCAAGGCCGCCCCGGAGAGCACGCAGGAGCGTGCGCTGCACGGCCTGCACCCGTCCCGGCTGCGCTGGACGCTGCTTCTGCTGGCCGTTCTGCTGGTCAGCGGCATCGGTGCGACCGGCTTTACCCATCTGATGACGCTTTATATGTCAGAGGGCATGGACGCCATGCGCACCGCGGCGGCGTTCTCGCTGTGCGGACTGGCGCTGATGGCAGGCAAGTGCGTCTGCGGCGCGCTGTGCGACAAGCTGGGCAGCTACCGGGCAAATTATCTGCTGTTCGGCAGCTTTATCCTCGGCTGCACGCTGTGCGTGCTGGCGCCGCTGAAAAGTGAGGCGCTGATGCTGGCCTCTGCGGTCTTTCTGGGCTTCGGCGGGTCGCTCATTACCGTCGGCGTTTCGATCTGGGCGGGCGATCTGAGCACGCCGGAGCGCTATGAGAAGACGCTCCGGCTGTTTCAGGGGGCTTACGGCCTCGGCGGCATTGTGCTGTCCTTCCTGCCCGGCGCGATCGCCGACCTTGCGGGCGGCTATGCACCGGCCTACGCCGTCTTCGCCGTCATGCTCCTGTACAGCCTGTTCATGCTGCAGAGCACATACCGTCTGGCAAAGGTTTAAATACGGCAGAGTGACTGAGCAGCCCCGGGTACTTCAGTATCCGGGGCTGCTGTAAGTTTTTTAGCTGATCGAACTGCTGCGTGCCGGCCGGTCTATGCCCCGTCCTTTAAATGCAGCAGGTTCATGAAATTTCCGTACAGGATCTTCTGCTGCTCGGCCTCGTCCAGACCGAGGGAAAGAAACCGCTCCAGCTCCTCCTTCGGGCTCCACATGGGGAAGTCCGTGCCGAAAATCAGCCGGTCGGGGCCGATTTTGTCAATGAAGCGCAGAACAAGCTCCCGGTCGATCATGCCGAGCGTGGAGGATGTGTCATACAGAACGCTTTCCGGCTGTAAATGCGCCAGCGACCGGGGCCAGCTGCGCCAGCCGCCGAAGTGCGCGGCCACGGCCCGCAGCTCCGGCACGCGCCGCAACAGATTTGTCAGCCGTTCCGGGGAAGAGAAATCGTACCGGTCGTCGCCCATATGAAACAGCACCGGAAGATCACGCCGGGCGATGGCCTTATAGGTTTCGATGCCGCGTTCGTCGTCGATGGCGAGCTTCTGAAAATCCGGGTGGATCTTGATCCCGCGCAGGCCGAGCTCCAGCATACGGTCAAGCTCCTCCTCAAATCCGTCCATGCCGGGATAGATCGTGCCGAAGGCGAGATAGCCGTCGTGTCCGCGGACGGCCTCGGCTAGAAATGTATTGGCGTTTTGGACCTGACTGGCATTCGTTGCGGAGTTGGAGACGACGCAGCGGGTGATGCCCGCAAGCTTATCCTCCGCGCACAGGCGCGGCATATCGGCCTCGCGCCCGATGGAAACGCCGTAGAAGCTGCCGATGGAATGCGACGCTTTTTCCGCCAGCTTTTCCGGAAAAATATGCGCGTGGATGTCTGCAATCTTCATGAAAAATCCTCTTTTATTCTGTACGGAGATTTATCCGCTATGCAGCGGATTTTGCATTGATTTTCGGCGAATCCACAGGCATTTGCGTGTTTGGATGTAGGGGGCGATGCCCACATCGCCCCGGCAGGATGCGCCGATTTTTATGGGAATCTGTAGCGAATTTGCAACTTCCCAGCGGGCCGATGTGGGCATCGGCCCCTACAGAGTGCATGCAAATCAGCAGCTGCCCATAATATGTGGAGACCCCATTTCAATTAAAGTTTATCACACTTTTTTCCTGCATACAAGTAGCAGAAAAACCGGAATCCGCGTGGGATTCCGGTAAATTTTTGTCGCTTTCTCAGGCAGCGCGGTTTCGCAGGGCGAAGGACACGGCGAAATACACCGCCAGCAGCAGCGCGATCGTCGCGCCCGCCGAGCAGCCGAGCCAATATGCCGCGCACAGGCCCAAAAGCCCGCACACAAGCGCGGACAGGACGGACAGCAGATGGTACTGCCGCAGGTTCCGCGCCAGATTGCGCGAGGCTGCCGCCGGCAGGACGAGCAGGGAATTGATGACCATCAGGCCCACCCAGCTCATGGCCAGCGTTACGACGATAGCGATGGCGACGGTAAAGAGCGTTTCATTGCGCTTCGTCGCCACGCCGCGCGAGGAGGCCAGCTGCGGATGCACCGCCGTCAGCACCAGACGGTTCGACCCGAACACCCACAGCAGCACGACCGCCAGCAGCACCAGCGCCAGCAGGCCGATCTCCTGCGGGGAGACGGAGAGGATATCGCCGATGAGATACCGGTTGAATTTCGTAAAGCTCCGCCCGCCGAGCGTCACGATGAAAATGCCAAGCGCGACGGCGGTGGAGGAAAAGACGCCGATGATGGTGTCCGCCGACTGGCTCGTCCGGCTGCGGACGAAGGAAAACAGCAGCGCGAACAGAACCGACAGCCCGACCGCGAAATAGATCGGCTGCACCGCGCCGCAGAGCACACCGATGGCGATGCCCGTAAAGCCGGAATGGCCCAGCGCGTCGGAGAAAAAGCTCATTTTTCCCGTCACGATCATCGTGGACAGCAGGCCGAACAGCGGCCCCAGCAGCAAAACGGCCAGCAGCGCGTTCTTCATGAAGTCCATTTCAAACATCCGGATGCCGAGTGCGTTCAAAAACGCGTACCAGACGTTCATGCCTGTGCGCCTCCTCCCATGTGGAATGCCTGCGCGAATTCCTCCGAGTTCAGCACGTCCAGCGGCGTCCCGCGCCGGAGAATCTTTCCCTGCAGCAGCACGACCTGGTCGCAGTACTGCTCCAGCATGGTAAAGTCGTGCGTCGTCATGAGGATCGACAGGTCAAATTTTTTGCGGATCTCGTCGAGCATATCCATGAGCAGGCTCATGCCCTCGACATCCACGCCGGAGAGCGGCTCGTCGAGTATGAGAATATTCGGCATGGGCTCAAGCGCCAGCGCCAGCAGCACGCGCTGCAGCTCGCCGCCCGAAAGCGTGCCGATGCGCTTGTCGATGAGCGCTTCGCCGTGCACGTTCGCAAGGCACGCCAGCACCTTTTCCCGCATGGCTTTTGTCGGGCGCAGGAACGCGGGGCGCTTGAAGATGCAGCAGGTGAAAAGGTCCATCACGCTCACGGGGTCGCCGCGGTCAAAGGCCGGGCTTTGCGGCACATAGCCGATGCGCAGCTTCGCCTCCTTGCCGCTGGCCTCGTGGAAGGTGATCTTCCCTTCATATTCCCGCTGGCCCAGAATGGCGCGGATGAGCGTGGACTTACCCGCGCCGTTCGGACCGATCAGCGCGACCATCTGGCCGCAGTGCATATGCAGGTCGATGTTGTCCAGGATCGTCTCGCCGCCGATATGGACGGACAGATGCTCGATTTTCAGACAGCAGGCGTGTTCACAGTCGCCTGCGTGCGGGTGCAGATGTGGGATCATGAAAGCGCCTCCCGGATGGTGTCGATGTTGTGATAGATCGCGTCCGTGCAGCCTGCCTCGCCGCCGTCCATGCCCATTGTGAGCGCGTACAGTCCGGCTCCAGTCTGCCTCGCGACAGTCTCAGCCGTCTGCCGTTCGCCGTTTTCCTCGCAGAAGACGGCGGGGATGGCTTCAGCCTCTACCAGCCGGATGACGGACTCGATCTCCTTCGCGGACGGTTCGCTGCCCTCCTCAATTTCCATTGCGGCGGCAACCTCAAGGCCGAACGCGCGGGCGAAATAGGAAAAGCCGTCGTGGAACGTCACAAGCTCCCGGCAGGAAAGGGCCTTCAGCGTCTCTTCGCCATAGGTCTGTGCAGCCTCATACTCCGCCGTGACGGCGGACAGGTTCTGCTCGATCAGGGGCTGTTTGTCCGGATAGAATTCCGCAAGCCCGGCGGCGATATTTTTGCACATTAAAATACAGTTCGCGGGGTCGAGCCAGATATGCGGGTCCTCGCCGTCCTCGCCGGGGAGGGTGTCAACGCCAGTTGATGCCGTAATGGTGCGCTTCGCCGTGCGCAGCGCGTCTTCCATAAACTCCTCCAGCCCGAGGCCGTTCAGAACGACTACGTCGGCCTGCCCGATCTTTTCCATCTGCGCGACGGTCAGCGTATAGTCGTGCAGGCACGAAACGCTTTCCGTCACGACCAGCCCGCAATTCAGCCCCGTGCCCTCCAGCAGTGCCGCCGTCATGGCGCGGACCGGTGCGGTGGACGCCAGCACGTCATAGCGCTCTGCCTCCCGCGCCGCGCAGCCGGAGAGCGGCGCGCACAGCAGAACCAGCGCCAGCAGTCCGGCAAAAAGCCGTTTTTTCAGATCTGTCATGATAATATTCCCTTCAAGCTCACTTCACTTTTATTATAGCGGAGCTGTCAAGTGATCCGTTTTGTTTCCTTTTTGTCGCTGCTTATCCGTTTTTTGTGCAGAGCGACGAAGACAATTGTCCGCGCAGCGTGAAATTTTTTCAAAAAACAAGAAATTAGGGCTTGCTTTTTACACTTCACTTCGCTATAATGGCGACTATAAGTTCATGAACACTTGTCTATCGTACATGGACAGAAGGAGGAAATATTCTATGAAAAAGATCATCGCTCTGCTTCTGGCTGCCGTTATGGTCATGTGCCTGTTCGCAGGCTGCGCGTCCAGCGGCGGCTCCAAGGTCATCAAGATCGGCGTGTTTGAGCCGCAGTCCGGCGACAACGGCGCCGGCGGCAAGCAGGAGGTTCTGGGCATCCAGTACGCCAACTCCGTCAAGCCGACCGTCACCATCAACGGCGAAGAATACAAGATCGAGCTCGACATTCAGGACAACCAGTCCTCGACCGACAAGGCCGTCTCCGCTGCCCAGCAGCTGGTCGCCGACAAGGTCTCCGTCGTCCTCGGCTCCTACGGCTCCGGCGTTTCCATCGCCGCCGGCACCTACTTCGCAAACGCCAAGATCCCGGCCATCGGCTGCTCCTGCACGAACGCGGCTGTCACCGCCGGCAACGATTATTATTTCCGCGTCTGCTTCCTCGATCCGTTCCAGGGCTCCGTCATGGCCTCGTTCGCCATGGAAGAGTTCGGCGCCAAGAAGGCCTACGTCCTGTCGATGCTCGGCGACGACTACACCGTCGGCCTGGCCAAGAACTTTGTAAAGGCCTTTGAAGAGGCCGGCGGCGAGATCGTAGCCGATGAGACGTTTGTCGAGGGCACGGCGGACTTCTCCGCGTACCTCAATAACGCCGTCTCCGGCGGCGCAGACGTCATCTTCGCGCCGTCCGCCATCGCCTATGCCCCGCAGATCATCGAGCAGGCCTCTGCACTCGGCGTCAGCCTCCCCATCCTCGGCGGCGACACGTGGGAGAACTCCGCGATCTCCGACGCGCAGAACGGCACCGATATGCAGGTCTTTGTCTCCACATTCTTTGACGAGAACGACGAGTCCGGTCTTGCCAAGGAATTCGTCTCCGGCTATAAGGCGTGGCTGAACGGCAATGCCCAGAACCTCACCAACAACGGCGGCAACGACGTTGTCGCGGCAGTCTCCGCCCTCGGCTATGACGCATATATGGCTGCGGTCGCGGCCATCGAAAAGGCCCAGTCCACCGACGGCACCGCCATCCGCGACGCGCTGGCCGGTCTGTCCATCGATGCCGTTACCGGCGCGCTGAGCTTCGATGCCAACGGCGACGCGGTCAAGAGCACCGCATACATCAAGCAGGCCATCGACGGCGGCTTCCAGTTCTACAAGGTTCAGACTGCCGCCTGAGCATTTGTCCCGCAATACTGACCACAATGGTTTCCGGCCGGAGGAAATCCCTCCGGCCGGTACGCATTTTCATCCGGCAGCGTTCGAACCCGCTGCCGGATGGAACCATTCTTTTATCGCCGCGTCCAAGCCGGCTCATTTCGGTGAGCGGTTCGCGGTTTGGACATGGCGATAAACAAAAATCAGGAGGTTCCCCATGGGTGTTCTCAAGCAATGGCTGCCCTATGTCCTGTCGGGCATTTCGGCCGGCGGCCAATATGCGCTGATCGCCGTCGGCTATACGATGGTCTACGGCATTCTGCGCCTTATCAACTTTGCACACGGCGATATCTTCATGGTCGCCGGTCTCATCATGGTCTATCTTTCGGCGACGATGCCGCTGTATTTTGCGCTGCCCGTCGTCGTGATTCTGACGGTCGCGCTCGGCTTCGCGGTGGAGCGCTGTGCGTATAAGCCGCTGCGGCAGGCCCCGCGTATGTCCGTCATGATCTCCGCCATCGGCGTGAGCTATCTGCTGCAGAACCTCGCGTATTACGTCACCGGCGGCGTCCCGAAGCAGTATCCCGAGCTGCCGTGGATCTCCGACACCATCACGATCCTCGGCGCGTCCACCAAGCGCGTGACCGTCATTACCCCGATCCTGACGCTGGCGCTGGTCGTGGTGCTCGTGATCCTCATCAAGCGCACGAAGGTCGGCATGGCCATGCGCGCCGCGTCCAAGGATTTTGAGACGGCGCAGCTGATGGGCATCAAGATCAACTCCGTCATTTCCTTTACGTTCATCATCGGCTCCGCGCTGGCCGCCGTGGCCTCGTTCCTGTATTTCTCGAATTATACGACCATCGCCCCGGCCTCCGGCGCCATGCCGGGCCTGAAGGCGTTCGTCGCCGCCGTCTTTGGCGGCATCGGGTCGATCCCCGGCGCGGTCATCGGCGCGTTCATCATCGGCATCTGTGAGAATCTCCTCAAGGGCATGAAGCTGACGGCGTTCTCCGATGCGTTCACGTTTGCGCTGCTCATCGTCATCCTCGTCGTCAAGCCGACGGGCCTGTTCGGTGAGAAGCTGACCGAGAAAGTCTGAGGTGGAGCATATGGAAAAGAAAAAGGGCCTCTCCTTACAGACGATCCTGACCATTGCGGGCCTTGCGCTCGTCTATCTGCTGGCGTTCCTGCTCGACCGCATTCCGGGCGTGCCCATCATGCTCACGACCGTCCTGCGCAAGGGCGCAATTTACTCCCTCGTGGCGGTATCCATGAACCTGCTGAACGGCTTTACGGGCCTGTTCTCGCTCGGACAGGCGGGCTTCATGCTCGTCGGCGCGTACACGTTTGCCGCCATCAACATTTCAAGCGGCATCCGCTCGACCGTGTATCAGTATTATGACCCGCTGCTCAACTTCTCCCTGACCGAGACGCTGCAAGGTGCGCTCGGCAATACGGCAGGCACGGTCCTCGGCGTGTTCATTTCGCTGCTGCTGGCGGGACTGCTGGCGGCGGTGCTGGCGTATCTCATCGGCCTGCCTGTTCTGAAGCTCAAGAGCGACTATCTGGCCATCGCGACGCTCGGCTTTGCCGAAATTATCCGCGCCCTTGTCCAGCTGGAGGCGTTCGCGCCTGTCACCAACGGCTCGCAGCTCCTGCGCGGCTTCCCGTATTTTACGGATACGTTCATGCCGTTCGTGATCGTCGGTATCTGCATCGCCGTCGTCGTGCTGCTTATCAACTCGACCTATGGCCGCGCGTTCAAGGCCATCCGCGACGATGAGATCGCCGCCGAGGCCATGGGCATCAACCTTGCCCACCATAAGCGCATGGCGTTTACGATCTCGTCCTTCTTCGCAGGCATTTCCGGCGCGCTTCTGGCCATGTACCAGACCACGGTGCAGGCCAATACATTCAAATCCGCCATGACGTATGAGATTTTGCTCATCGTCGTCATCGGCGGCATCGGCTCCATCTCCGGCAGCTGCATCGGCTCGTTTTTGTTCATCGCGTGCTCGGAGTGGTGGCTGCGGTTTTTGGACAACGAGACGTATATCGGCGCGTTCAAGGTCCCGCTGCTGCGCACGGGCTTCCGGATGGTCGTGTTCTCGGTCATCATCATGATCGTGGTGCTCTTCTTCCGCAAGGGCATCATGGGCACCCGTGAGCTTTCGCTGGCCGGGCTTGCCGACAGGCTGCGGAAAGAATCCGCGAAGGGAGGAAAACAGGCATGAGCACACCCGTCCTTCATGTGGAGCATATCACGATGCAGTTTGGCGGCGTCGTCGCCGTCAACGACCTGTCCATGGATATCTATCCCGGCGAGATCGTCGCTCTGATCGGCCCGAACGGCGCCGGCAAGACCACGGCCTTCAACTGCATCACCGGCGTTTACGAGCCGACCAACGGCCGTGTGGACTTCATGGGCGAACCCATCGTCTGCAACCATCCGCGCGGCAAGATGAAAAAGAGCTATGCGGGAGCGGAGTCGGAGCGTTATCTGTCCCTGCCGACCGTCTCCTACACGCCCGACAAGATCACAAAGCGCGGCATCGCGCGCACGTTCCAGAACATTCGTCTGTTCAAGTCCATGACCGTTTTTGAAAACGTCCTGACGGCCATGCACGTGCGCCGCACGTCCAATGTTTTTTCCGCCACGTTCCGCGCCAACCATAAGGAGGAGGCTGCGCAGCGCGAAAAGGCGCTGGAGCTGCTGAAAATCGTCGGCCTTGACGATGTAAAGGACGAGCTGGCGACGGCTCTGCCGTATGGCAAGCAGCGCAGGCTTGAAATTGCCCGCGCGCTGGCGACCAGTCCGAAGCTGCTGCTGCTCGACGAGCCTGCAGCCGGCATGAACCCGCAGGAGACGCTTGAGCTGACCGCTTTCATCCGCAGCATCCGCGACCGGTTCGGCCTGACCATCTTCCTCATCGAGCATCACATGAATCTTGTCATGGACATCTCCGACCGCATCTATGTCATCGACTTCGGCAAGCAGATCGCGGCGGGCGTTCCGGCGGAGATCCAAAACGATCCGCGCGTCATTGACGCGTATCTGGGGGTGGACGAGGATGCGTAATATTCTGGAAATCAAGAATCTGGTCGTCTCCTACGGCGGCATTGAGGCCGTCAAGGGCATCGACCTGAAGGTCGAGGAGGGCAAGATCGTCACCCTCATCGGCTCGAACGGCGCGGGCAAATCGACCACGCTGAAGGCAGTCGCCGGACTGGTCAGGCCGAAATCGGGTGAAATTCTCCTGAACGACGCGAATCTGGTCGGAAAATCGACCGACCAGATCGTTTCGAGCGGCGTTACGCTCGTGCCGGAGGGCCGCCGCGTGTTCGAGAACCTGACTGTTGCAGAAAATCTGCGCATCGGCGCATATCTGCGCAAGGACCCGCTGGCGGACGATCTGGCCCGGGTCTACGACCTCTTCCCGCGTTTGAAGGAGCGTGCGTGGCAGCAGGCCGGGACGCTCTCGGGCGGCGAGCAGCAGATGCTGGCCGTGGGCCGCGCGCTCATGGCAAAACCGAAGCTCATCATGATGGACGAGCCGTCTCTGGGCCTTGCACCCATCGTCGTCCGGGGCATTTTCGAGATCATCCGCGAGATCAACCGCCAGGGCATCACGGTGCTTCTCATCGAGCAGAACGCGAACATGGCGCTCAAAATCGCGGACTGGGCCTACGTCATGCAGACCGGCTCCATCCTCATGCAGGGCCCCGGCGAAGAGCTGGCCGCCAACGAGGAGGTCAAGGCCGCGTATCTCGGCACGGCAAAATAAAAGAAGCGATTCCCCCGGCAGCTGCCGGGGGATTTTTGCGCGGCTCCGGTGCGTGCGGTTTTTACACATCTTTTCCTGCTTGCCTATTGCCAGATCCGGCTGTTTTGTGCTAAACTGGATTAAATTTTCAGGAGAATCCAAATACGGGAGTGTGAATCATGAGCCGGGAACCGAAAAACAACGAAGAGGGCTTCATGTATAAGCTTGCCAGCTTTATTGTTGACAAGCGGAATCTGATTTTTCTGATCGTCGCCATCGGACTGGTGTTTTCCGTGTTTTCACGGAACTGGGTGCAGGTGGAGAACCAGCTTTCGGCATATCTGCCGAAGGATTCGGAGACATACAGGGGCCTGCATCTGATGGAGGATGAATTCATCACCTTCGGCACGGCAAAGGTCATGCTTGTCAACGTGACCTATGACGAGGCGCAGGCCGTATCCGAGCGGCTGGAAGCGGTCGACGGCGTGCAGAGCGTTACGTTTGACGACACGAAGGAGCACTATACCAACGCCTCCGCGCTCTACAACATTACCTTCGACTATTCCGAGACGGACGAGATGTGCGAGACGGTCATGAACCGGGTCGAGGATGAGCTTTCCGGCTATGACATCTACGTCTCGGCGACCTTCGGCGATACCGCGTCCAAGACGCTGGCGCAGGAGATCGGCGTGATCGTGATCATTGTCGCCATCGTTGTCGTGTCCGTGCTGATCCTGACCTCGCAGACCTATGCGGAGGTGCCGGTGCTGCTCATTACGTTCATTGCAGCGGCGCTTTTGAACATGGGCACGAATTTCCTGCTCGGCACGATCTCGTTCGTGTCAAACTCCGTTACCATCGTGCTGCAATTGGCCCTGTCTGTGGATTACGCGATCATTTTCTGCAACCGCTATAAAGAAGAGCACGAAAAGCTTCCCACCCGCGAGGCCGTCATTGTCGCTCTGAGCAAGGCTGTGCCGGAGATCTGCGGCAGCAGCCTGACGACGATCGGCGGCCTGGTCGCGATGCTCTTTATGGAGTTCCGTCTGGGCTTTGACCTCGGCATCTGCCTGATCAAGTCCATTTTCTTCTCGCTGTTCGCGGTGTTCTTCCTCATGCCGGGCCTTCTGGTGCTCTTCGGCAAAAAAATTGACGCAACGCGGCACAAGAATTTCGTTCCCAAAATTCCGTTCGTCGGCAGGTTTGCCTATGCGACAAAGAAGATCATTCCGCCGATTTTTCTGGCGGTCATCATCGTCGCCATGCTCCTTGCGAATAACTGCCCGTATGTCTACGGCTTCAGCTATCTGGAGACGACCAAGCGCTCGGAGCAGCAGATCGCGGACGATCTGATGGACGAGACGTTCGGCTCGACGAATATGGTTGCCGTCGTGGTCCCGGCAGGGGATTACGCGGCGGAAAAGAAGCTGCTGGACGAACTTGGGACATACGACGAGGTCGATTCCACGCTGGGCCTTTCCAATGTGGAGGCGATGGGCGGCTATATGCTGACCGACGCGCTGACGCCGCGGCAGTTTTCCGAACTGACCGACCTTGACTATGAGGTCGCGGAACTGCTTTATACGGCCTACGCTGCCGACGGTGGCAATTACGGCAAGATCATCGGCGGTCTTCCCAATTACTCCGTGCCGCTCATCGATATGTTCACCTTCCTCTACGGTGAAATGCAGGACGGCTACGTCACGCTCGACGCCGATATGACCGAGACGCTGGAAAGCGCCTATTCGCAGATCACCAACGCCCGCAAGCAGCTGCAGTCCGACGATTATACCCGTATGCTCGTCTATCTGAACCTGCCCGTGGGCGGCGACGAGACGTATGACTTCCTCGACCAGATGCGCGTCGTCGCGCACAAATACTATCCGGACGGCGAGGTATACGTCGTGGGCGATTCCTCGTCCGAGCAGGACTTCAAGACCTCGTTCTCGCGCGACAACGTCGTCGTGTCGGTGCTGTCTATCCTGATCGTTCTGGTCGTGCTGCTGTTCACGTTCAAATCAGCCGGTATCCCGGTGCTGCTGTTCCTTGCGTTCATCTCAGGCGCGGGGTATGTTATATGGGCGCTGCTGATGAAGAACAACCCGGTGTCCCGCATCGCGGTGTTCGGCCTCATCATCCCCATTATGAACGTCCTGCTGTCGGCGCTGCTCAACGGTGAGCCGCTGTTTGAGTGGAACTATCTGGCCGCGCTGGTGCTGGTCTGCATTGGCATCTTCCTGGTCAACCGCGCCCCGCAGACGCAGGAGACAAAGGCATGAACAACATTTTTGACACCCACGCGCACTATTCCTCCCGCCAGTTCGACGCAGATCGCGCCGAGCTGCTGACGGCACTGCCCGCGGGCGGCGTGGTCGGTGTGCTGGAATGTGCCACACATTCCGGCGATGCTGCGCAGGTTTTGGAGCTGGCGCACGCTGCACCCTACTTCCACGCCGCGCTGGGCATCCACCCGGAGAGCCTGATCGAGGAGGACGCCGCCACGGTGGCCGTCTACCACGGGGACTGGCGTGCCGAGCTGGCCGCCATGCGCCCGCTGTTTGCGGACAAGGCTGTTGCGGCGGTGGGGGAGATCGGGCTGGACCATCACTGGCCCGTGCCGCGGCAGGAGCAGTACGACCTGTTTGAAGCACAATTGCAGCTTGCCAAGGAGTTCGACCTGCCCGTGTCGGTCCATGACCGCGAGGCCCCCGCCGAAATGTACGAGCTGCTGCGCAAATACAAGCCCCGCGGCGCATTGCACTGCTACAGCGGCAGTGCCGACGACGCGGCCTGGCTGGTGGAGCAGGGCATGTACCTGGGCTTTGGCGGCGCCGTGACCTACAAGGGCGCGAAGCGCGCGGCCAGGGTGCTGGCGGCCATCCCGCAGGACCGGGCTTTACTGGAAACCGACTGCCCCTACATGGCCCCCGAACCGGTGCGGGGCACCCGCAACGACAGCCGTAACATTGTCCATGTGGCCGCGTACATCGGCACGCTCTGGGATATGGACGCCCAGGCCGTGCTGGACCAGACCGCGGCAAACGCCAGGGCTTGCTTTGGCGTGTAACCTTTTTGGTATATTCGGTATGGCAAAAATCTGTGGGGGCGAGCATTGCCCGCCCGCAGGGAGCATCCCGCATAAAAGCGCGGGCGGCCAATGACCGCCCCAACATGACAACATGCCGCGTATGTATAAACAAATTTTTCAGGAGTGACTTACTATGAAAGCACGCATCCCTAAGCATCGCGAATTTATCATCGATTTCCCGCAGGATATGGACCAGGCCAAGGCTGACGAGGGCTGGAACAAGCTGAACGAGATCGTCGAGGAGTACAAGAAGGCCCACAACGGCCAGAGCGTCTACTCTGCGACCTTCATTGAGGACTGCGAGCCTGCCGTCAAGAAGCTGCAGGAGGAGTACGGTTTCAAGTACACGATCCAGGAAATCAAGTGATTTGCACCGGCGGACAACTGCGTCCGCCGGTTTTTGGTTTACACGCATGTAGGAGAAGGGGAGGACAAGATGGCCGCAAAGACTGTGATACGCCCGGCGGCGGAGGCGGATATTCCCGCCATTCTCACGCTGTACCGCCAGCTGGACAGCGCTTTGGTAGCGATGCAGCCGGAGTTTTTCTGCGAGGGCCCGCGGGAGGAGGACGAGATCCGCAAGGCCATCCGTGCCGACGACGCGGATTTCCTGCTGGCGGAGCGCGGCGGCGCAGTTGTCGGCTTTGCGCTGGTCGGCTACGCGGGCTGGACGCCGGAGTTCAGCTGCGTTTTGCCCCACCGCTATGCGCGGCTGGAGGATCTGGCCGTGGTCAAGTGGCTGGTCGTGATCCTCGTGCCGCTGCTGACGGCGCTCGTCGTCTGCCTCGTCATGAAGGGGAAGATGAAGTCCGCCCGCCTGCAGACCCAGGCCGACGC
>OHBE01001629.1_pt1 | contig 18975 bp, 19 predicted proteins | sample 1577231 | NCBI WGS metagenome assembly OHBE01 (sample SAMEA3541506, study PRJEB24748) | human gut metagenome | biome: human gut; feature: human-associated habitat; material: faeces | place: China | collected 2012 | reverse complement strand
ACAGCAATCATTGGTGATAATGTAACACTTTATCAGGGCGTTACACTCGGTGGTACAGGAAAAGAGCAGGGAAAAAGACATCCTACAGTTGGTAATAATGTAATGATTGGAGCAGGAGCGAAAGTATTAGGTTCTGTTACAATTGGAAATAACTGCAAGATAGGTGCCGGTTCAGTTGTTTTAAAAGATGTTCCGGATAATGCGACGGTTGTCGGTGTGCCTGGAAGAATAGTAGTTCTTAACGATGTCAGGGTTGCTGATGCAAATGATTTGGACCAGGTTGATTTACCAGATCCAGTAATGAATGACATTGATGAATTAAAAACAGAGAATGATGAACTTAAAGAAAGAATTATACAGCTTGAAGATAAACTTAATGAGTGTAGAAAAGCTAACAGCAAATAACTAATATGTTTAGTGAAAAAATGTCATGATGGAAATGTCATATAAAATTTAGGAGGAAAATATGAAGATTTATAATACACTTACAAAGAAAAAAGAAGAATTTGAACCTCTTGAAAAAAATAAGGTAAAAATGTATGTCTGCGGACCTACAGTTTATAATCTTATCCATATCGGTAACGCAAGACCAATGATTTGCTTTGATACAGTAAGAAGATATCTTGAATATAAAGGATATGAAGTGAATTATGTATCTAATTTTACGGATGTTGATGATAAAATTATAAAGAAAGCCAATGAAGAAGGCGTTTCAGCAGAAGAAATTTCAACACGTTACATTGCTGAGTGTAAAAAAGATATGGAAGGCATGAATATCAAGCCTGCTACAACACATCCTCTTGCTACACAGGAAATTGACGGTATGATTGATATGATAAAGACGCTTATCGATAAAGGTTATGCCTATGAGAAGAATGGTACTGTGTATTACAGAACAAGACGTTTTGAGGGTTATGGAAAGCTTTCTAAGAAGAATATAGATGACTTAGAGGCTGGACATAGAGATGATGCACACAAGCTTAAGGTATCAGGTGAAGATGAAAAGGAAGATCCACTTGATTTCGTATTATGGAAGCCAAAGAAGGACGGAGAGCCTTATTGGGAGTCACCTTGGAGTGAAGGACGTCCTGGCTGGCATATAGAGTGTTCTGTAATGTCTAAGAAGTATCTTGCAGATGAGATAGATATTCACGCAGGTGGTGAAGATTTAATATTCCCGCATCATGAGAATGAAATTGCACAGTCAGAAGCCGCTAACGGAGTTCCATTTGCCAAGTACTGGATGCACAATGCATTCCTTAATATTGATAATAAGAAAATGTCTAAGTCATTAGGTAATTTCTTTACAGTAAGAGATATTTCAAAGGAATATGATTTACAGGTATTAAGATTTTTTATGCTTTCAGCACATTACAGAAATCCTATTAATTTCAGCCACGACCTTATGGAAGCAGCCAAGAACGGTCTTGACAGAATAATCACAGCAGTTACTAATCTTACACATCTTGAAAAGAGTGCTAAAGATAGTATTATGACAGAAGATGAAAAGAAGGTAATAGCTTCAACTAAAGACATTTATGGTAAATTTGAAGCTGCTATGGATGATGACTTTAATACAGCCGATGCAATATCAGCTGTATTTGAATTAGTTAAGCTTGCTAATTCTAATTCATCAGAGGACAATACTAAGGAATATATAACAGCAGTTAAGGAAAGTATTGTTACACTTGCTGATATCTTAGGACTTAAGGTTGTTAAGGAAGAAGAACTTCTTGATGAAGATATAGAAGCACTTATCGCTGAAAGACAGCAGGCAAGAAAAGATAAGAATTTTGCAAGAGCTGATGAGATAAGAGATGAACTTATGGCTAAGGGAATTATTCTTGAGGATACAAGAGAAGGTGTCAGATGGAAGAGAGCATAAAAGATAACCTGACAAGTGATATATGGGATGTACTTGGACTAAAAAGCGTAAGTCCAAGACAGCTCTCCCCACTTGTTCTTGCGTATATAGGCGACAGTATATTTGACTTAGTAGTAAAGACTAAGATAGTTGCCGCTGGCAATACGCAGGTTAATAAGATGAACAGGGTGGCAAGCAGTATTGTCAAGGCTGAGTCACAGTCTAAAATGATAGGCTATCTTGAAGATAAGCTTACAGAGGAAGAAGAAAGTGTATACAAGAGAGGCAGAAATGCCAAATCCTACACATCAGCCAAGAATGCTTCCATAAGTGATTACAGAAGGGCGACAGGCTTTGAGGCACTTATGGGTTATCTATATTTGTCAGGACAGTATGAAAGAATGTGCGAGCTTATTAAAGATGCACTTGACTGGCTTGAAAATGATAATAAACAGGCATAAAAGAAAGGTTGGAATTCATAAATATGAGATATAAGGAATTAACATTTGAGGGGCGTAATGCAGTCATTGAGGCATTTCGTTCTGGAAAGACAATTGATAAACTGTTTATTCTTGATGGCTGTCAGGACGGTCCTATAAAGAGTATTGTAAGAGAAGCTAAGAAGACTTCAACAATAATTAACTATGTGGACAAGGAAAGACTTGACAGACTTGCCAATACAGGACACCATCAGGGCGTTGTTGCAATAGGTGCAGCTTATGAATATGCAGAAGTTGAAGATATATTAGAAGCTGCAAGATGCAAGGGCGAAGCACCATTTATATTTGTTCTTGATGAGATTGAAGATCCACATAATCTTGGTGCAATAATAAGAACAGCTAATCTTGCAGGAGCACATGGTGTTATTATCCCTAAGAGAAGAGCTGTAGGACTTACAGCGACAGTAGCCAAGACATCAGCAGGTGCAATTAATTACACGCCAGTAGCCAAGGTTACTAATATAGCCAACACTATTGAGGCATTAAAGAAAGAGGGGTTATGGTTCGTATGTGCAGATATGGGCGGAGAAACTATGTATAACCTTGATTTAAAAGGACCAATAGGCCTTGTTATAGGCAATGAAGGCAATGGCGTAAGCCGTCTTGTCAAAGAGAAATGTGATTTCGTTGCCTCAATTCCTATGAAGGGAGATATAGATTCTCTTAATGCTTCGGTTGCGGCAGGAGTAATGGCATTTGAAATAGTAAGACAGAGAATGGCACAGTAATTATATATGCGGGCAGATGGGAATGGAGAATGGTATGAAGCATTATGAGTTGTATAAAGACGAAGAACTTGTAAGTATGTATCGTGACGGAGATGCAAGAGCTGTGGATGAGATTATGGAAAGATATAAGAATCTTGTTAGAAAAAAGGCGAATGCTATGTATATAGTCGGCGGGGATAAAGACGACCTTATACAGGAGGGAATGATAGGGCTTTATAAGGCAGTCACAACATATGATGAGTTAAAAGCAGCTTCGTTTGCGACATTTGCCTCGCTATGTATTAACGGACAACTTATGAATGCAGTAAAAGCTTCTAATGCCAAGAAAAATACCCCGCTTAATTCCTATGTATCATTTGATATGCCAGCGAACAAATCAGATGATGATTCAGATATGAAGCTTGTGGATACATTAGTACACGACAGTGAACAAAATCCAGAAGCACTATTCATTGACAGGGAAGTAACAGACAATCTTGAAGAAAAAGCCTTCGAGTCATTGAGCCCGTTTGAGAAACAGGTAGTAACACTTCTTATGGAAGGTAACGACTATATAAAAATAGCCGACCAGTTAGGCAAGACACCCAAATCAATAGACAACGCAATACAGCGTTCAAGAAACAAGATAAAAATAATTGTAGATTAGCTATAAATATACTTGATTAATCATTACAAAAATGATATAAATAGAATTGCTGTAAAATACAGCAGTTATGCTATTGTAGCTCAGTGGCAGAGCACTTCATTGGTAATGAAGAGGTCGGGGGTCCAATTCCCCTCAATAGCTTGCGCGAGTAACGAGTACAATACCACCGTCACATAATTCACAAATGTGACGGTGGTATTATATTATCATTCCAACCAACTCTACAGCTTGTCCAGTGTCGAGAGAACCAAAAAAATTTTCCACCGGGGTATGCTTGCATACATCGGTGGAAAATCTTTTTTGGTTCTCAAAGGCGCAGAGCGCCGCACCAGACAATGCGAAGAATTGGCTGGTGTGACACTGTACAAGCGTCCGTTCGCCACCCCTCAACATTCACATATCTCCAATTCCATGTGTCACTACGTATTAGACGAGTACCGCGACAACAGAAATAGCAAAGCTATTACTGTTGCAATTAACCAAATCTATGCACACGCTTTTAGCCGTGTGCGTAGGCTGTTTGAATATCTAAATCAAGTATATGCTTTAAGCCGCACGCAGACAGTCAAATTAAGTAAAATCACCTAATCACCACCGCCTGATAATAATACTTCTGATAATAAGTAACAAATTCCTCCATTGACCTCTCCACAATCCCATAAGTCGGGTCAGCCAATGTCACGACCCCTCTGTCAATATCATATCCGGAAAGTGCTGCACAATGCTCATTGCGAGGCCATGTAAATACAGTCCCATCATCAAGTGTTACATCATTATACTTAACCTCAGGGTCATTATAATTATAGCTTGTCCATACAATAACAGGATGTCCAAGTGACAATTCGGTAAACAGATCCTCAACCGGTGAGTAACTCATTATGTATGCTGAATAAGACGAATTCTGGCTCTTTAAAAATGAGTTGGCGGCATTAGCAATAGCAGGAGCGAAACAGCCGCTGCCTGTTGTCTTCCACGGAGAACCCCAGAAATATTCAACGAAACACCCTTGCGTTACAGTGTCACGCATATCAAGATAATTTCTTGCAAGAGTTTCTTTATCAATGCCATAGCCAAGATAATTAAGCACCTCTGTCAATGATGTTATCTCACAGCCTGTTGGAAGCTCAGGATACTGGCTCACAAAAGGAATATCAAGGCTGAAAGAATTAGGATATTCGTAATTCTCTGCAGCTCTTGTAGTGTGTTCAAGTATTGCTGATTTAATTCTTTCCGGGTCAACAGAAAGAGTTTCAAGTGTGCTGTCAACATTTAACACAACAGTGTTGTCGTCCTCCTTTTGTTTGTGGTTATCACGGTAATATATGCCAATAACCAGACACAGGGCAGTAATAGATATAAGAAGTATAAAGGTTGTTAATATATTTTTTCGTTTCTTGTTATTTTTTTTGTTCTTAGCGGCTTTATTGTTACCTGCCATATATAAAATCCTTTTCCTTTATTAATAATTAATGTTAATTTCTTAATATATGTAGTTCCTTGGTGGTTTTATATCCGATTGTCATCATATAATGCACACCACGCACTGAGCACGTTAAGACAGTCTTTATTAAGCGTGTAGTCCGTTCGTGATACAGCTTTCTCGCAGTTGTTGATTGGCAATCTTAAATATGAGGTCTGTCCAGTTACAGCAAGAATATGAAGCAATTCTTCAATTTCACCATTGTTAAGAATTTGTTCAAATGAAGATGGAGAAAAATATTTGTTATTACGATTACGCATTAGCCACCTCCGTATACAATTATGATAATTATATATAAAAATGCCTTAAAGCTCAATCGTAAAACAGCAATCATTCTAATTTATGGTGTGACTAATTATAATTTGATATGCAGAATACATATGAAGTTCAAGAACATATTATTATAATGAACTTGCTTGTTTTTTCAGAATAATTAAACTACTTTTGTAAACTTCTTTCATAAACCCATTGATTGAAACTGCCAACTTGTGTTATTATATCAGTTGTGGTTTTCTGTTTACAGGCCACTAATGTTATATGCTATATTAGGAACTAGCAGAATGGAGGAAGCTATGGTAAAAGCTATTGTTGGTGCGAACTGGGGAGATGAAGGTAAAGGTAAGATTACAGATATGCTTGCTGAAGAATCTGATATCGTTGTAAGATTCCAGGGAGGAAGTAACGCTGGACATACAATCATCAATGATTACGGTAAGTTTGCATTACATCTCCTGCCATCAGGAGTATTTTATAATCATATTACAAGTGTAATCGGTAATGGTGTTGCATTAAATATTCCATACCTTGTAAAGGAACTTAAAAGTCTTACAGACAGGAATGTTCCAATGCCTAAGATTCTTGTATCAGACAGAGCGCAGATTATGATGCCTTATCATATTGATTTTGATACATATGAAGAAGCAAGACTAGCAGGTAAGTCATTTGGTTCAACTAAGTCAGGAATTGCTCCATTCTATTCAGATAAATATGCTAAGATTGGTTTTCAGGTAAGTGAATTATTTGGAGATGAGAATACCCTTAAAGAGAAGATTGCCAATGTATGTACATTAAAGAATGTAATGCTTGAACATCTTTATCATCAGCCACTTCTTAATGAAGAAGATATATTTAATACACTTATGGAATACAAAGAGATGGTTAAGCCATATGTATGTGATACATCAGCTTATCTTCATCAGGCACTTAAGGAAGGCAAGAAGATTCTTCTTGAAGGTCAGTTAGGTTCACTTAAAGACCCAGACCACGGAATATATCCAATGGTTACATCTTCATCAACACTTGCTCCTTATGGTGCTATTGGTGCTGGTATTCCAGCAGCTTCAATTACAGATGTTGTAACAGTTGTTAAGGCATACTCATCAGCAGTAGGTGCTGGTGCATTTGTAAGTGAGATATTCGGAGAGGAAGCTGACGAGTTAAGAAAGCGCGGTGGTGACGGCGGCGAGTTCGGTGCTACAACAGGACGTCCAAGAAGAATGGGCTGGTTCGATGCAGTTGCTACACGTTATGGTGTGCGTATGCAGGGAACAACAGAAGTTGCTCTTACAGTAGTTGATGTACTTGGATATCTTGATGAAATTCCTATGTGTGTAGGCTATGAGATAGATGGAAAGGTTACTAAGGACTTCCCAACTACTTCAGAGCTTGAAAAGGCTAAGCCAGTATTAAAGACACTTCCAGGCTGGAAATGCGATATAAGAGGAATTAAGAATTACGAAGATCTTCCAAAGGAATGCCGTGATTATGTAGAAGCTATCGAGAAAGAGATAGAAGCACCTATAACAATGGTATCGAATGGACCAGGAAGACACGAGATTATTCACAGAGTAAGCTCATACAGCAAATAATTAATAATAACAATAATGCCGTATCTGTAGTCATTAAGATTATCAGATACGGCAAATTTGCGTTAAATAGATTGGTTATATATAATTAATGGTTTCGTCCGGACAGATATTTGTACATAAGCATCATAGCGTAGGCTACGATGGGAAGAACAATATCTGTAAAGATAAGACCTTTGAATAAAGTATGTGCTGTTTCATTATCAATAAATGCTGTGATTAAGGTTGTAAGCAGTAATATGCCCCACGCTATAACTATTATAAGTGCGGCGGCTTTTTTGAATTTTTTCATAAATTATCCTCATTTCTAATGGATTTAATAATATAGAAATGTTATCATATTTTTATTATATATAAAAGGGATATAATTATTAACTATATATAGTTATGTATAAAGAAATATAATTATATGAGTGCTGTGATTATTAGGCGGCTCATAGATGTGAGAGAAAGGTATTAACAGAGGTAGTGATTATGACAAAGAATGTATTGGATTATTTGTATACATCTAAAGAAAAGTTTCCATTAAAGACGGCAGTGGCTGATAATGTATCATCAATGACATATACAGAACTTGTAGATAATGCGACAACAATAGCTGTTGCACTTCTTAAGTACACAGGAACAAGAAGGGCAGTTCCTATATATATGGATAAAAGCTGTGTTACACTTGCGGCATTTATGGGTGTAGTAATGACAGGCAATTTTTATGTGCTTTTAGAGCCAGCACATCCGGCAGAGAGAATTCACAGCATACTTGATACTCTTCAGGCGGATATTATTGTTACTAACAGAAAGAATGAGAAGAAGGCTGCAAAGCTTGAGTTTACAGGCAATATTGTATACATTGAAGATCTGCTTGAAGCACAGGTTACAGATGAGGACAGAAAGAAGCTTTCAGATATTAAGGCAAATGCTCTTGATATAGATCCATTATATGCAATATTTACATCAGGTTCTACAGGGGTACCTAAGGGAGTTGTTGTAAACCACCGTTCTGTTATAGATTTTATAGAATGTTTTACAGATATATTTGGAATAACAGACAAGGATGTAATTGGTAATCAGGCACCATTTGACTTTGATGTGTCTGTTAAGGATATATATTCAAGCTTAAAATGCGGAGCAACACTCCAGATTATACCAAAGAGTATGTTCTCATTCCCAACAAGGCTCTTAGATTACCTTGATGATAACAATGTTACAACTCTTATATGGGCTGTATCAGCGTTATGTATAATAACAACACTTAAGGGCTTTGATTATAAAGTGCCTAAGGCAATCAATAAAGTTATATTCTCAGGTGAAGTAATGCCTATAAAGCACCTTAATATATGGAGAGAATATTATAAGGATGCGTTATTTGCCAACGTATATGGTCCTACAGAGATTACCTGCAACTGCACATATTATATTATAGACAGAGAATTTGCTATTGATGATGTGCTTCCAATGGGCAAGGCATTTCCTAATGAGAGAGTATTCTTATTAGATGAGAATGATAAACTTATTAAGAACAGTGAAGCTGGTAAGACAGGCGAGATATGTGTATCAGGAACAGCGGTTACAATGGGTTACTTTAACAATAAAGAAAAGACAGACAGTGCATTTGTCCAGAACCCGCTTAATGGCAGTTATAATGAAATTATATATAGAACTGGTGATTTGGGATATTATAATGATAATAAGGAAATGTGTTTCTCGTCAAGAAAGGACTTCCAGATAAAGCACAATGGACACAGAATTGAATTAGGAGAGCTTGATATGGCTATTAATTCAATGGATAACATACAGAGAGCCTGCTGTATATACCAGCAGGAGGAGAATAAGATATACGCTTTTTATGAGGGGGAGCAGGATAATAAGTCACTCACTCATTATCTTTTATCCAAACTTCCTAAATTTATGATTCCGGAGGTTATGATTAACGTAAAGTCAATGCCTCTTACTAAAAATGGAAAGATAGACAGAAAAGCTTTAATGGAGGAATATAATGCTTAGTACAGAAAAAATTATTGAGATAGCGGACCAACATTCAACACCATTGTATATATTAGATAAAGAAGCACTTGAAAATAGAATTAATGAGATAAAGGCTATATTAGGAGAAGGGGTTACACTCTGCTATGCTATGAAAGCTAATCCATTTTTTGTAGATGCATTTAAACATCTTAATACTAAGTATGAGGTGTGTTCACCGGGAGAATTTGCAATATGCGAGCGAGAGAAGGTCAATATGAAAGATATTGTATTATCCGGTGTTAATAAGGAGAAAGCTGATATATGCCACGTTTTAAATGATTGCGGCGGAGTTGGTGTTTATACAGTAGAGTCAAAGGAACAGTATAGCCTTTTATCAGAATGTGCAAGGGAAGCTGAAGTTACAATAGATGTGCTTTTAAGAGTAACAAGCGGCAACCAGTTCGGACTTGATGAGGAAGATATTAAGGATATTGTTAAGAACAGGGAGAAATATCCAGAACTTAATATTCGTGGTGTACAGTGTTATACAGGTACACAGAAGAAAAAGTTCGATATTATAAAGTCAGAAATAGAGTGGCTTGACGGACTTTGCGACAGCCTTTATGCAGATTATGGCTTTAAAGCAGAAGAATTAGAGTATGGTCCGGGACTTCCGGTATCATATTTTGGCGATGCGGCATATGATAATAAGTATGATATGTTAAAGGAGCTTGCAGCTTTACTTGAAAATTACAAGGCAAAGTACAGCATAACACTTGAAATGGGCAGATATCTTGTAGCTGAGTGTGGTATATATGTAACAGGAATTGCCGATATTAAGAAGAACAAGGGACAGCAGTATGTAATAGTTGATGGCGGCATTAACCATGTTAATTATTATGGACAGGCTATGGCTATGAAGATACCGGCATATTCATATGTAAAAGCAGATGGAACAGTAGTTAAGGATAGAAATGTAATGTCAAAGCTTAACGGAACAGATGATGAGAAATGGACAATATGCGGTTCACTCTGTACAGTTGCAGATCTCATTGTTAAGAATCTTCCAATTGGCACACCGGAATGTAATGACAAGATAATATTTTACAATATCGGAGCATATTCAATAACAGAGGGTATATATCTTTTCTTAAGCAGGAAGATGCCTGTTATAACAGCCTGCAATAAAGACGGAAGCGTGGAAGTGTACAGAGATGTAATATGTTCAGACAGAATTAATTCAAGACAGAATTTATTGAGTTAAATTTACTGGATTAAATATGGCTGATACGAAATAATCTGTATGGGATATTGCAGCTTATACAATATATGATAATAATTTATATAAAATATGCTTGACTTAATATATACATATGTTATATTTTGTATCTGATAGGATTCCTGTTTTTAGTGAGGGCAGAGTGCTTAATTGTAGCTGCCTTATATTATAATGGAATTATTTTAGATGGTGGAAGTTAACAATTTAACTATTCATGACGATATTTTTATTAAGAAAGGCTAGGTTTTTATAATGGATCAGTTATTGGATATTTTGACAGAGGTTAATTCAGATGTGGATTACGAAACATGCGATACACTCGTAGATGATGGAATTTTAGATTCTTTTGATATTGTATCAATTGTAGGTGAATTAAATGACACATTTGATATCAATATTACTCCTGTTGATATTGTACCTGAGAATTTTAATTCAGCAGAAGCTATGTGGGATATGATTCAGCGTCTTTCTGAGTAATTAACATAATATATGGCTGTTCTTATAGTGTTGTACATTTAAGGATAGTCATTAATGAGTTAATTGAAGTTAGTATGTATGTAAGGCACGGAGGCCGAAGTCAGCAGACAAGGAGGAATGGTTATGGCAACAATTTCAGCTTATACTTCCAGTTCAATTTCAACATTGTTTTCTGGTCTTAATTCAAGCAGCAGTAACAGCAGCTTTGGAATTGGAAGTCTTGATCTTAGTACTTACAATTCAATTAAGACAGGTGCTTACAAGCAGTTATTAAAGTCTTATTATGCTAAGAATCCTGTTTCATCAGACAGCAGTTCATCTAAGACAGATAACAGCAGTGCAACAACAATTTCATCACAGAAGATTAATGCGACTAAGACTAAGGATGCTTCAAAGGCAGTTGTTAATGATGCAACTGATTTAAGAAAGACATCTTTATGGCAGAAGAAGTCTGTTACTAATGAAGATGGAACAACAGAGAATAAGTATGACGCAGATGCAATATATAAGGCTGTATCAGCATTTGTCAAAGATTATAATTCTATGATTGATGCGACAGGTGACTCTTCTGATACAAGTGTATTAAGAACAGCATCTAATATGGTTAATACAACCAAAGCTAATTCCAAGGTATTAAAGGAACTTGGAATAAGCGTTGACAGCAATAACAAGCTCGTTATTGACAAGGACACATTTATGGCAGCGGATATGTCAGTTGCTAAGTCGGCATTTGCTGGTGCAGGCTCATTTGGACAGTCTGTTGCTAACAGTGCAGCATCTATATACAGTAGTTCGGCTACTACATTAGCTAAGTTACAGACACAGAACCTTTATGGCTCTGATGGCAGCTACAGCTATGTTTCAGCTTCTGTATATAATCAGTTTACTTAAAAGAGAGGTTAAATATAATGGCATTATTAGATACATGGAGAAATCTTGCTTACCAGACAGAGATGGATAATAAGACAGCTAACGAATTCTGGGGAAGCTATTTTACACAGGAAAAGGCAATATATGAGCAGATTCTTGCAGATCCGGATACAGTAGTTAAAGGAACTGTTAAAGAACTTGCTGATAAGTATGGAGTGGAAGTGCTTCTTATGACAGGATTTCTTGATGGAATCAATGACAGTCTTAAAACTCCTAATCCAATTGAGACAATGGAAGAGGATACAGAAGTAAGTCTTGATTATGACAAAGAAAAACTTTACTACAATATGGTTGCTTGTAAGGCAGATTGGTTATATGAGCTTCCACAGTGGGATAACCTTCTTGATGAAGCTACAAGAAAAGATTTATACAAGAAGCAGAAGTTATCAGGAACTATCGTTAAGGGCAAGAAGATTGGACGTAATGATCCATGTCCTTGCGGAAGCGGTAAGAAGTACAAACAGTGCTGTGGAAAGAACGCTTAATTGGTAATAAACAGTTTGTCGGTTAACCTGCAGGTAGTCTTAAGACTGCCCGCAGGTCTTTTGAATTTATGCGAATTGGAGATAATATGGAAGCATATACAGGATTTGCCTATGTCTATGATGAGTATATGGACAATATACCATATGACGAATGGGAAGAGTATTTAGTAGAACTATTAAAAGAGAATGGTATAGACAAAGATAATACAGTTATAGACCTTGGCTGTGGCACAGGAACAGTGACAAGAATGTTGGATAAAGAGGGGTATAACTGCATAGGAATAGATTTATCTGAGGATATGCTTTCTATAGCAAGTGACAAGACATATGACAGCGGACAGCAGATAATATACAGTTGTCAGGATATGAGGGATTTCGAAGTTCCATATGAGACAGATGCATTTATAAGCATTGGTGACTCAATGAATTATATAACAGCTAATGATGATTTGTGTGATGTGTTTAAATGTGTAAAGAAAGGCCTGAAACAGGGAGGAGTATTTATATTTGATTTAAAGACGATACATTTTTTTAAGGATATATTAGCTGATAATACATATGCTGAGAATAGGGAAGATTCAGCGTTTATATGGGACAATTATTATGATGAGGAAAGCTCTAACAATGAGTATGAGCTTGCCGTATTCGTAAGAAATGAAGATGGAACATTTGACAGATTTGAGGAAGAACACTACCAGCATGGTTTTACTTTGGGAGAAGTAGCTGATGCTGTAAAAAAAGCGGGACTTAAAATCAGGAATGTATATGATGCATTTTCACATAATGCACCTGATGATAATTCCGAAAGGCTGTATTATATAATAGAAAAATAGCTGCGTGCCATTATGCACGCATATAAGCAATAAAGTATTATATAACAAAAGTAATAATGAGTTATGTAATACGCAGATAGTGAATCGTGCACTGAAATATGCACAGGAAAGAGGAATGTTATGAAAGACTATATAGTAAGAGCAACAGCCGCTAATGGACAGGTAAGAGCATTTGCGGCTACTACAAGAGGTGTTGTTGAAACAGCAAGAAAAGATCATAATACAAGCCCTATAGCAACTGTAGCACTTGGAAGACTTCTTACAGGTGCAGCTATGATGGGAATAATGATGAAGAATGATTCAGATATACTTACTGTCCAGATTAAGGGAAATGGACCAATTGGTGCGATGACAGTAACAGCAGAGCCTAATGGACATGTAAAGGGCTTTGTTGCCAATCCGGAGGTTATGCTTCCATTAAAGAATGGACATATGGATATAGCCGGTGCAGTTGGTATCGGTGTTTTAAGTGTAATTAAGGATATTGGCTTAAGAGAGCCTTATGTTGGAGATACTATTCTTATAACAAGTGAGATAGCTGATGACCTGACATACTATTTTGCAACAAGTGAGCAAGTTCCATCATCAGTAGGACTTGGTGTTCTTATGAATAAGGACAACACAGTAAGGGAAGCTGGCGGATTTATTATACAGCTTATGCCTAATGCAACAGATGAGTTTATAGACAAGCTTGAAAAGAGAATTAAAGAGATTAAGTCGGTTACTAATATGCTTGATGAGGGCATGACACCGGAGGATATATTAGAGCATATATTAGGAGATATGGATTTACAGATACTTGATACAGTTCCTACAGAATTCTACTGCAACTGCTCTAAGGAAAGAGTAAGTGCGGCTGTAATAAGTGTTGGTAAAGAGGAGCTTCAGAAGATGATAGATGAGGGCGAACCAATAGAGGTAAACTGCCATTTCTGTAACAGCCACTACAAATTCAGCGTTGATGAGTTAAAGGATATGCTTATTAAAGCAAGATAATGAATATAAATCAGCTATTTCTTGAATTTATTATATAATTGCTGTATTATTAATTTAATATGGATTGATTAAGCAGGAACTGTTTAGGAGGAACTTACTAATGGATAACGAGACTGTTTCAAAGAATTTTATTGAACAGATTATTGATAAGGATATTGAGGAGGGACATTGCCAGAAGGTAGTCACAAGATTCCCACCAGAACCTAATGGATATCTTCATATAGGACATGCCAAATCAATATTACTTAATTATGGACTTGCCAAGGAATATAATGGTCAGTTTAATATGAGATTTGATGATACTAACCCAACAAAGGAAAAGGTTGAGTTCGTAGACTCTATTAAGAAGGATGTTGAATGGCTTGGTGCTAAATGGAATGGAGATGTTCTTTTTGCATCTAATTATTTTCCACAGATGTATGAAGCTGCTATCAGACTTATCAAGAAGGGAAAGGCTTATGTAGATGACCTTTCAGCAGAGGAGATAAGACAGTATAGAGGAACACTTACAGAGCCGGGCAAGGAAAGTCCTTACAGAGAGCGTTCTGTAGAGGAAAATCTCAAGCTTTTTGAAGAGATGAAGGAAGGTAAGTATGCAGACGGAGAGAAAGTATTAAGAGCTAAGATTGATATGGCTTCTCCTAATATCAATATGAGAGATCCTATTATATACAGGGTTGCTCATATGACACACCACAGAACAGGTGATGAGTGGTGCATATATCCTATGTATGACTTTGCACATCCTATTGAGGATGCTGTTGAGGGAATAACACACTCTATCTGTACACTTGAGTTTGAAGACCACAGACCATTATATGACTGGGTTATTATTGAGACAGGATATAAGACATCACCAGAGGAAAATCCTAAGCAGATTGAGTTTGCCAAGTTATATCTTACTAATGTAGTAACAGGTAAAAGATATATTAAGAAGCTTGTAGAAGATGGTGTTGTAGACGGCTGGGACGACCCAAGGCTTGTATCTATAGCTGCTTTAAGAAGAAGAGGTTTTACACCAGAATCTATAAAGATGTTCGTGGACCTTGTAGGTGTTACAAAGGCACAGGGTTCAGTTGAATATCCTATGCTTGAATACTGCATAAGAGAAGACTTAAAGCTTAAGGTTAAGAGAATGATGGCTATTCTTGATCCTGTTAAACTTGTTATTGACAACTATCCAGAAGATCAGGTTGAATATATGGACGTTGCCAATAATCAGGAAAATCCAGAAATGGGAACAAGAAAAGTACCATTTACTAAAGAATTATACATTGAAAGGGAAGATTTTATGGAAGAACCTCCAAAGAAGTATTTCAGAATGTTCCCAGGCAATGAAGTAAGACTTATGAATGCTTATTATGTAACATGCACAGGCGTTGATAAAGACGAGAATGGCAATATTACTTGTATTCATTGTACTTACGATCCAGAGACAAAGGGCGGCAATTTTGCTGGAAGAAAAGTTAAAGGAACTATACACTGGGTATCAGCATCAAGGGGAATAAATGCTGAGGTAAGATTGTATGATAATATTGTAGACGAAGAAAAGGGTGTATACAATGAGGATGGTTCTATGAACATTAATCCTAATTCACTTACAATTCTTAAGAACTGTGTATTAGAGCCAGAGCTTGCTAATGCCAGGCCAGAGGACAGATTCCAGTTTGTAAGAAATGGATATTTCTGTGTTGACAACAAGGATTCAAAGGGGAATGTATTGGTGTTCAATAGAATAGTTTCATTGAAAAGCTCATTTAAACTTCAGAAGTAATTAATGCCATTATAATGGCAGTATGGGTAATGATATGGAAATCAAAGATGAAAAGTCTTATATATTTGATAAGACGATGAAATGCAATGTATGTAACAAAGAGTTTACTACTAAGCAGGTAAGAACTGGCAAAGCCAGATATACAGGAACTAACGACATACTTAAGCCATTGTATACAGGAATAGATAGTACGAAGTATGATATTATTATGTGTCCTCATTGTGGCTATGCGGCAGTTCCGAGAACTTATGGAAAGCTGACACCTAAACAGAGGCAGCTTATCAGAGATAATATTGAAGGTAAATTCAAGGTTACATGGAAGGAAGAGGACAGCTATTCTTATGATGTAGCGATAAGACGTTGTAAAATGGCACTTCTTACGGAGATGATAACAGGTACTAAGATAAGTGAAAGTGCATATCTTTGTTTAAGATTAGCGTGGCTTTATGATGGCAGGATTGAAGAACTTAGAAGCCAGAATGCCAGTGAAGAAATAATTAACCAACACCTGAAATCCCAGCAGGAGTATATTCAGGATGCCTATAAAGGATTTAAGGAGGCAGTTCAGACACAATACCCTCCTATATGTGGTATGGATGAGAATACAATTAATTATCTGCTCGCCAGCCTTGGCATAAAATGCAAAGATTATGGTACAGCAAAGCAGTTTGCCTCATCAATAGTAACATCCAGGTCTGCACAGGCAGGTCTTAAGGAGAAGGCAAGGGGATTGTTAGGACAGATTAAAGCAAATGAATAGAATTAAGACAGTGTTTCAAAAGCTATGGTCATATGAGACATTTCATATATTCATGTATTCAATTGCACTAAATGCAGTGATTGAATGTCTTAATAACAGAGGATTAACAGGACTTTTGAAGATATTCACAAGTCCTGTTATCTTTCTTATGAACACCTTGATAATAATGACTACATTATCAATAGGGTTGTTCTTTAAGAGAAGAATATTTGTATATGTGCTTATGGCTGTATTGTGGATTATATTAGCATTTATTAACTTTGTAGTGTTGTATTCACGAAAGACACCATTTACAGCGATGGATATATATCTTATAAGTGATGCCATAAAGGTCATACCGCTGTATATTAATGTATTCCAGATGATACTTATAGTAGTCGGGATAATCGCAGTTATATCAGGGCTTGTAATGTTGTTTAAAAGAACAAAGGTGTATACACAGGAACTGCCATTATATAAGCAGTTATTACATTCAGGCTTTAAGTTTGCAGTGATATTCCTGCTTACATATGCGGTTGCGGCAAGTCTTATAATTAATGGATATGTACAGACACATTTTGGCAATCTTGCACAGGCATATAAGCAGTATGGATTTGTGTATTGCTTTACAAGCAGTATTAAAGACCGTGGAATAAGCAAGTCCAAGGAATATTCAGAAGAATATATTGATGGAATAAAAGATGAGCTTGATGAAAATGTACCTGACGCATCAGAGACTTCACCTAATATAATATTTGTACAGCTTGAATCATTTTTTGACCCTAAGCTTGTAAAGGGTGTTACATTTTCAAGTAATCCAACACCTAATCTTGACAGGATAATGAAAGAATATTCGTCAGGATATCTGTCAGTGCCTTGCTTTGGTGCAGGTACGGCTAATACTGAATTTGAGGTTCAGACAGGCGTTAACCTTGATGATTTTGGACCAGGTGAATATCCTTACAGGACAGTTATGCAGTCAAAGACGTGTGAGTCAGCCGCTTATGATTTAAGAAAGCTTGGCTATTCAACACACGCAATCCATAATAATGATGCAACATTTTATGACAGATATAAGGTATTCTCACATCTTGGATATGATACTTTTACATCTATTGAATATATGGATAGTGATTATCAGAAGACGCCACTTGGCTGGGCTAAGGATAAAATGCTTACAGCACAGATAAAGAAGGCTCTTGACTCAACAGAAGGAGCAGATTATATATTTACTATATCAGTTCAGGGACATGGAGATTATCCAACGACAATGCCAGAGGGCTTTATTCCAGGAATAACAGTTTCAGGATTTTTTGATGAAGAGGAACAGGTACAGTTCGAGTATTATGTTAACCAGATTCACGAGATGGATACCTTTATAGGTGAACTTACTAATATGTTATCCAGAAGAAATGAAGAAACCGTACTTGTTATGTATGGCGATCATCTTCCAACATTTAATTTCACTAATGATACTATGGAGAATGGTGATATATACCAGACAGAGTATTTTATATGGTCTAATTATGGTTTAGAGAAGGAAGATATTGATCTTCAGGCATATCAGCTATCAGCAGCAGTATTTGACAGGCTCGGAATATCAGAAGGTTATATTATGAAGTTTCATCAGGCAAAGCATAATGATGCTGATTACCTTAAGAAGTTAAAGGTGCTTGAATACGATATATTGTATGGTGATAAACAGATATATGGTGGAAAAGTTCCCTATGTAGCAACAGATTTAAAAATGGGAATTGACGATATTACAATAGATGAAGTGTATGATTATAAGGATTATGTATGTATAAGCGGTAAGAATTTCAATGATTTCAGCACTGTATATATTAATAATAAAGAGCAGGAAAATGCAGAGCTTATAAGCAGTACAATGATAAGGGTGCCTAAACGCAGTATCAAATCAGGAGATGAAATAGCAATAGCCCAGAGAGGCAATGATAAGATAGAGCTTGGAAGAACCACATATATTGTGACAAATTAATTAGGATTATAATAAATAAATTGACACTAACAATTGAAAATGTTAATATGAAAAAGGTGTAATCACCACATATTAAATTTGGAGGTACTTGAAATGAAAGGTACAGTAAAGTGGTTCAATAACCAGAAGGGTTACGGCTTTATAAGTGATGAGTCTGGAAAGGATGTTTTTGTTCATTATTCAGGACTTAATATGGAAGGTTTCAAGTCTTTAGAGGAAGGCGCTGCTGTTGAGTTTGACGTAACAGAAGGTGCTAAGGGTCCTCAGGCTGTCAACGTAACAAAATTATAATCCGAATGGTTTGCAGTGTGCCTTTTCCTGATTTATATATAGATTTTTGAAAAGATATATTGTTATACAATTAAGATTATTAAAGAGCAGTCGCTTGTGGGTGACTGCTCTTTTGTATATAGTGGAG
>OHBE01001623.1_pt1 | contig 19008 bp, 18 predicted proteins | sample 1577231 | NCBI WGS metagenome assembly OHBE01 (sample SAMEA3541506, study PRJEB24748) | human gut metagenome | biome: human gut; feature: human-associated habitat; material: faeces | place: China | collected 2012 | reverse complement strand
GCTGAAAACCGTATCGTCTGCCCGACCAGCAACAACCATGTACTGATGCTCCGCGCAACGGACGAGGCGGGCAACGTCCTTCCCGAGTTTGAAAAGGTGCTTGACATCGACATCAAGGCGGCGGCAGAGGCCGCGCTCGGCAAGGAGTTGACGCAGAATCTTCTTTCCGTGGTATTTGACTACGACGGGAACCTCTGGTTCGCCACCGGCGGCTTCCGCATCTATCCCGAGCGCCAGCAGCAGGGCGTTCTCGGCTATATCGCCCACTCGGCAATCGAAGCGATCCTCAACGGTGAGCAGACCGACCTGTCGAAGGCGGTTTTCGTCTACGAGCTGACGCCCGGCGAGGGCGCGGAGAACGGCATTGCCGCCTCCAAGGACGGCGCGGTCATTCTGACCAATAAGAATTGCTATCTGCTGCGCGCCAACAACGGTGTCGAGGCTGTCTGGTGTACGCCGTATGAGAGCGTCGGCGCGAAGGTCAGCGGTGAAGGCGACAAGACCACCGGCGGCGGTCTTGCGTGGGGCGGCGGCTGCTCGCCGACGCTGACGCCGAACCTTGTGATGTTCACCGACAATGCAGACCCCGTAAATCTTCTTGCGCTCGACATGAAAACCGGTGAGGTCGTGGCAAAAACGCCGGTGCTCGATGATCTGCCCGATGGCTATCAGGTGGCAATCGAGAACTCTGCAATCGTCTACGATGACGGCGCGGGCACGGTCAGCACGATTGTCTGCAACTGGTTCGGCGCGGGCAACGCAGGCCTTGCCGACCCCAACAACGATTCTTCGATCCAGAGCTACGCCAACATTTATGACCAGAACTGGCTGATGAAGGGCAATGCCATGATCGCCCCCGGCGTCGAGCGCGTGGACACCGTGAAAACCGACAGCGGCTACGAGATGAAGAGCATCTGGACCCGAAACGATCTGAGCGACACCGCGATCATGAAGCTCTCCACCGCAACGGGCTATATCTACGGCTATGTGCAGGATCTGACCACGGGTATGTGGCAGTACATCATTCTCGACTTTGAAACCGGCGAGACTGTCTTTACGATGGATGTATCCAACAAGTACGGCTACAATAATATGGCCATTGGCATGTACACCGGCAACAGCGGAAATGCACTCTACTGCCCCACCGGCTATCTGGAGCTGCTCCGCCTGCAGGACCGCTTTGTCTACCTGCCCGAGCTTCCGTACCGCGAGGTTGATCTCGATCAGGCGGCAAGAAATGTGCTTACACAGGATCAGTTTGCACAGGACGGCGGCGAAGGTACGGTTGCAAGCTGGCGCAATACCGCAACCATCCGCAATGTGCATCCCAACACCACGGTGGCCTTCCGCATGAACAACCTGTCCGGCAGCGCCTCCGATTTGACGCTCTACGCCTATGGTCCAGACGGCAAGCTGGTAAAGGTTGCCCCCGAGCTGTGGTCGATCACCGACGAGACCGGCGCGGCTGTGACGGAACTGACGGACGGCGTGCTCTATGAGCTGCGCGTAACCGTCGCCGACGGCGGCGATTTCGACCTGAGCGAAACGGAAAAGGAAATCAAGCTGTCCGTTGTGCTTGGAAAATAAGTGGGTCTTGAGAGGCTGCTGCACATTCCTCCCAAAAAGACCCCAAAAAGACCGAAGTAAAGCCATAAAATGCTTGGGGGTTCACACCGTCAAGCAGACAGAAAAAACAGTATTCGTTTATCGTTCGCCGTTTCCTTGTGGAAACGGCGAATTTTTCGTGCAAAGACGAAACAGCCAATGCACGATCATCTCCGAAGCATCGGGTGCAGCCCGGGTGCAATGCAATCTTAACGCAATCTTAATATTCCGGCAGAAAAGCTTAACACCATCTTTAAACGGGCGGCGCTATACTGTATTGTACGAAAATTCTGCTGGAGTGTGATTTCTCTTGCCATTTCATCGGCGTTTAGCCTGTAAGCTCAATTACTTTCAGTCCATAATTCTGATGTTTGCAGCGGTTATCCTTATCGGGGCGGCACTTCTGATGCTGCCGATTTCTGCGCAGGAGCGCACCGTCACCCCTTTCCATGAGGCATTATTCACAGCAACCTCCGCCGTCTGTGTCACAGGGCTGGTTGTGCGGGATACGGCTTCTCACTGGTCAGCGTTCGGTCAGGCCGTGTTGATGGTGCTGATCCAAATCGGCGGCTTGGGTGTGATCACAGTCGGCGCGTCTTTCTCGCTTTTATCAGGTCGGCGCATTTCCCTGTCCCAGCGCGGGCGGATGCAGGAAGCTATGTCCGCCCCCAAAGTGGGTGGCATTGTGCGGCTGACAGGCTTTGTGATCCGTACCTCTTTGATGATAGAAGGAATCGGCGCGCTTTGTATGCTCCCGGTTTTCTGCCGGGATTTCGGCGTTTCCGGGATATGGAAAGCCGTTTTTCATTCCGTCTCCGCTTTCTGCAATGCGGGCTTTGATTTAATGGGTACCCCCGACATGCCTTTTGTCTCGCTGACCGCATATCGCGCAGACCCGGTTATCAACCTGACGATTTCCGCCCTGATCGTTGTGGGCGGCATCGGCTTTCTGACATGGGATGACGTGCGGTGCAATCGGCTTTGCTTTCATCGCTATCGGCTGCAGAGCAAAGTTATTCTGACGTCGACAGCGCTCTTAATTTTGCTGCCAACGCTATACTTTTTCTGCTTTGAATTCAAAGGCAGCACATTGCGGGAGCGGCTGCTGCTCTCGCTGTTCCAGTCCGTAACGCCCCGAACAGCGGGATTCAATACGGCAGACTATACGTCACTGTCCAGCAGCGGGCGCGGCCTTACCATTCTGCTGATGTTCATCGGCGGTTCACCGGGTTCTACGGCGGGCGGCATCAAGACAACAACGGCGGCAGTGCTTGTCGCCAATGCGTTTGCTGTATTCCGCAGGCAGAAAAGCCCCGAAATGTTCGGGCGGCGGATGGAAGAAAAAGCGGTCCATGATGCCGCAGCTATTTTTACACTGTATCTCGTCCTTTCGCTGACGGGAGCGTTTGTCATCAGCACGGTGGAGACGCTGCCGCTGTCCGAATGTCTGTTTGAAACGACCTCGGCCATTGCTACCGTAGGGCTGTCTCTGGGGTTGACACCGCATCTTGGAATCGCCTCACAGGGGATTTTAATTTTCTTGATGTTCATTGGGCGCGTCGGCGGACTGACTATGATTTATGCAGCGCTCTCCGGCAGCAAAAGCAGCGCGGCAAGGCTGCCGCAGGAACGCATCACCGTAGGATAAAGAAAGGTACATACCATGAAATCTATTTTACTGATCGGGTTGGGTCGATTTGGCCGCCACATCGCAGAGGAGCTGAACAAGCTCGGCCATGAGGTCATGGCGGTGGACGAAAACGAGGACCGCGTCAACGCCGTTCTGAGCATTGTGACCAACGCCCAAATCGGCGACAGCACCAACGCGGAATTCTTGGAGGCGTTGGGCGTCCGCAATTTTGATGTCTGTATTGTGGCGATCAGCGGAAACTTTCAGAGCTCACTCGAAACCACTTCCATGCTGAAGGAGCTGGGCGCAAAAATGGTCGTCTCCCGTGCGGAACGGGATGTGCAGGCTAAATTTCTGCTGCGCAACGGTGCGGATGAGGTGCTTTACCCGGAAAAGCAGCTGGCCAAGTGGGCGGCCATCCGCTATGGGTCCGACCATGTGCTGGATTATATCGAGCTGGACCAAGACCACGCCATTCTGGAAGTATCTGTGCCGTCCGCGTGGATCGGAAAGACCGTTGGCGACATCAATATCCGCAAGAAATACAGCATCAACATTCTGGGCATCAAGCGCAACGGGATTGCCGACGTCAACATTGACTCGGACACGGTTCTGCCCGGTGACGGCACATTGCTGGTGCTGGGCGAGGGCAAGGCCCTGAGCCGGTGCTTTCATATCTGATCGTTTGCAAGGGAAGTGGTTCATTTGAGAACGGCACTGCTGATTTTGCTGTTTCTGGCCGCAGGACTTTTTCTTGTTTTTATCGGTGTCCGGTGTGATGCGTTCTGGCGCAGCGTTCGCCGCGCACAATTTGAGCGGCGTGAAGGCTTCCGGCGCTGGTAATGCCGCCAGAAATATGGTATGATACCCTTCAGAAGGGAGGATTTGCTGTGAATATTAAAAAGCCATCTCCCGATACAATGAAAGAGCAGGCCGTCCGACAGGCAAAGGATCTTTTGATCACGGTGCTGATTCTGACCGCTGCAACCGGCATCGGCAATATTTTCTGGTATTTCTCTTTTACCAAAAATATCATATCGGTGTATATTCTGGGGACATTGCTGACCTCGCTTTTTACCAAAAGCTATTTCTACGGCTTTTTAAGCTCGTTTTCCAGCGTGCTTCTTTTCAATTTTTGCTTTACTGAGCCCCGCCTGACGCTGCACGCATACGAGCGCGGCTACCCTGTCACCTTTGCCATTATGCTGATCGTTTCCATCATTACGGTCACATTGGCGATTCAGAATATCCGCAATGCCGAGGAGAAAGAGCGCGCTGCCGTCCGCGCCAAGAATGAACAGCTGCGCGCCGATTTGCTGCGCACAATTTCCCACGACCTGCGTACCCCGCTGACATCCATTTCCGGCAATGCCTCCAACCTCATCAGCAACTATGAGAAGATGGACGACCCCGCCCGCAAGCAAACGTTTCTGGACATCTACGACGACTCTATGTGGCTCATCAATCTGGTGGAGAACATTCTTTCCATCTCCCGCATTGAGGATGGGCGGATGAATCTGTCCATCTCTACAGAGTTAGTAAGTGAAGTGTTTGAAGAAGCCCTGCGCCATACCAACCGGCACAGTGCGCAGCACACGATTACTGTACAGATGGACGATGATCTGCTGCTGGCGCACATGGATGCCAAGCTGGTTGTGCAGGTCCTGATCAATCTGGTGGATAATGCCATCAAATACACGCCTGCCGGGTCGCACATTGTCCTTTCCGCTGCGGCGCAGGGGGAAAGCGCCGTAATTCGGGTAAGCGATGACGGCCCCGGTATTCCCGACGAAGCAAAAGAAAAGGTCTTTGAAATGTTCTCCACCGGGGAAAAACGCATTTCGGACAGCCGCCGCAGCCTTGGGCTGGGACTGGCCTTATGCCGCACGATCATCGCAGCCCACGGCGGCACCATTACACTGTCCGACAATAAGCCGCACGGCTGCATCTTTACTTTTACACTGCCCCTTGGGGAGGTTTCTTTGCATGAATAAACCCTTGATTCTGGTTGTGGAGGACGATGCGCCTATCCGCAACCTGATTACCACGACACTGAAAACGCAGGATTACAAGTACATTGCGGCGGCTACTGCGTCCGAAGCGCTCCAACAGGCAACGATCCATGCACCGGATGTGATGCTGTTGGATCTTGGTCTGCCTGATCTGGACGGTATCGAGGTGATTCGCCGTATTCGCAGTTGGTCTGCGATGCCCATCATCGTTATCAGTGCCCGCAGCGAGGACAGCGATAAAATCGAAGCCTTGGACAGCGGCGCCGACGACTACCTGACGAAACCGTTCTCGGTAGAGGAGCTGCTGGCGCGGCTGCGGGTAACGTTCCGCCGCATCTCGATGCTGCAAAACGCCGCCGGTTGTTCGGTTTTTACCAACGGTGATCTGCAAATTGATTTTGCGGCTGGCTGTGCCACCTTGAAAGGGCAGGAACTGCACCTGACGCCCATCGAGTACAGGCTGCTCTGCGTCATGGCCAAAAATTGCGGCAAAGTACTGACCCATACTTATATCACCCACGAAGTCTGGGGCAGTTCCTGGGACAATGACGTAGCCTCGCTGCGTGTTTTTATGGCTACGCTGCGCAAAAAGCTGGAATCCGAGCCGGATTCGCCGCAGTATATCCAGACGCATATCGGCATTGGATACAGGATGCTGAAGGTGTAAAGGCAATACCGCATAATTCTAAGTGCCGATACGGCGAGCGAGGCACGGCAGCTGCTAAGCCAAAAGCGCAGATAATACTTTGTGTATTATCGAGCATTTTGGCAACGCAGATGCCGTGCCGCAGCCGCCGGAGCGGTGCTTAAGCCGTAAGGCGGGAATTGTGCGGTATTGCCTAAAGAGATTTAGCCGAAAGAGGTATAATAAAAACTCGCAAAATTGCGGAAAAGTGTGTAGCCTCCCCTGTCCTTCGCTAAACTTTGATTTAGCGAAGTTGTGTAGAGACGGATTTTACCCTATCGCTTTTGCTATGCGCCTATTGTCACTTGCATTTTTTTACGCAAAATAGAGGCAGCAAAGAACAAGAAGGATGACCGTTGTGGCCATCCTTCTTGTTCTTTGCTGAAGGGACACCCTAAAACCCATTTTGCCGGAGCCCCGGCCCAGCGCAAAATCCCAGGTGGATACCCCTGCGCCGGGTGTCTGCCGCTCACTTTTTCCGCGTGGCAATGTCCTGAAAGCAGAAATAGTCCGGTTGGTGGCGGGACTGGGTGTACTCAAACAGCAGACCGGCGGCGTTGAAGGTCTGGTTCACGACGACGGCCACGCAGCCATAGGTGCCCATGTCCAGCAGCTTTTCGTCGCGGGCGGTGGCGTGTTCCACCGTCATGCGGCGCTTGCTGGTGATGATCTGCATTCCCAGTGTGTTCTCAATGTAATCGTAGATTGAGCTGGCCGCGATCTGCGGCGTCAGACCGGGGACAAACTCTTTTAAAAAGTAGTTGACGTCGAGAATCAGCGCTTTGCCGTCGAGATACCGCACGCGTTCAATACTCCATAGCTCATCCCCAACCGAGAAACCGCTCTTGGCGGCAAAGCACTCATCGGCGATGACAGTCTCAAACTTCGTGACCTTCGTCACGGCGTGAAGGCGGTTGCGGCGGGCGGTTTCTTGAAACGTCTCGATGCCGCCGATGGTAAACGTCGTTTTGCCCACCGGCTGGTAGATGACCCGCACGCCGCGCCCCTGCATGGTCTGCACATAGCCGTCGGCTACCAGCTCCGCCAATGCGCGTCGAACTGTGTTGCGGGAGCAGGCGTATTCCTCTATTAAGGTATTCTCGCTGGGCAGCAGCGATTGATAGGGGTAATCCTGCGCCTCGATACGTTTTTGGATGCTGTGATAAATGCCTTCATATTTTGCCTTTGGCATGGTGTGTACCTCGCAGCTTGTTCAAACATTTACTTTAGTATACCGTCTTTTCGGCTAAATTTCAAGTGGGCAACTTGTGAGCAGTGCCGAAAATAGGCGTACTGCACTGCTTTTTTGCAAAAGCATATTGACTTGTATGAACAAGTTTGGTATTCTGTGGCTGTAAGGAGAACTTGTATGAACAAGTTCAAAGATGCCCGCTCTACCGGGCAAAAGGAGGAAAACACTATGGGTAAATACGAACAGGACGCGCGGCTGCTGCTTGAGTACGTCGGCGGCAAGGAGAACATTGCGGCGGTATCCCACTGCGTATCGCGTATGCGCTTTGTCCTCAACGACCCCGCCAAGGCGGACGTTGCCAAGATCGAGGCGCTGAAATCCGCCAAGGGCACCTTCACCCAGGCGGGCCAGTTCCAGGTCATCATCGGCAACACGGTCAACGATTTCTACAATGATTTCATCGCGGTCTCCGGCATCGACGGTGTCTCCAAGGAGGCTGTCAAGAGCGCGGCCAAGCAGAACCAGAACGCCCTGCAAAAAGTTATGAGCGTGCTGGCCGAGATCTTCGCCCCGCTGATCCCTGCCATCATTACGGGCGGTCTGATTTTGGGCTTCCGCAACTGCATCGACAGCATCTATTTCTTCAATAACGGCACCCAGACGCTGTGCGACATCAGCCAGTTCTGGTCGGGCGTGGACAGCTTCCTCTGGCTGATCGGTGAGGCCGTTTTCCACATGCTGCCGGTCTGCATCTGCTGGTCCGTCACGAAAAAGATGGGCACGACCCAGAGCCTGGGCATCGTCCTCGGCCTGACGCTTGTTTCCGGCCAGCTGCTGAACGCCTACGCCGTCGCGTCCACGGCAGCGGCGGACATCCCGAAATGGGATTTTGGCTTCTTCACCATCAACATGATCGGCTATCAGGCACAGGTCATTCCCGCCATGCTGGCCGCGTTCACGCTGGTCTATCTGGAAAAATTCTTCCGCAAGATCTGCCCGCCGGTCATCTCGATGATCGTTGTGCCCTTCTGCTCGCTGGTCCTGTCCGTCATCGTCGCTCATACCATCCTTGGCCCCATCGGCTGGAAGATCGGCTCCGTCATCTCTGATGTTGTCTACGCCGGCATTTCCGGCTCCTCCCGCGTCATCTTTGGTGCTATCTTCGGCTTTGTCTACGCCCCGCTCGTCATCACCGGCCTGCACCACATGTCCAACGCCATTGATATGCAGCTGATTGCCGACTTCGGCGGCACGATGCTGTGGCCGATGATCGCGCTGTCCAACATTGCGCAGGGTTCTGCCGTCCTTGGCATGATCTACTTACAGCGCAAAAATGCTGACGCCCAGGAGGTCAACGTACCCTCCTGCATCTCCTGCTACCTCGGCGTTACCGAACCCGCTATGTTCGGCGTCAACCTCAAATTCCACTTCCCGTTCATCTGCGGCATGATCGGCTCGGCCATCGCGGCAGCTGTCTGCGTGGCTACTTCCACCACGGCCAACGCCATCGGCGTCGGCGGCATCCCCGGCATTCTGTCCATCCAGCCTGCCTATATGCTCAGCTTTGCGCTGTGCATGGTCATTGCCATCGTTGTGCCCTTTGTGCTGACCGTCAGCGTCGGCAAAAAGAAAGGCATTGCCTGATTTTGTGAGGTGTGTACCATGAATGATTTTAAAGATAAAGTTGTCTACCAAATTTACCCGAAATCCTTCATGGACTCGAACGGTGACGGCTTCGGCGATTTGAAGGGCGTCACCGCGAAACTGGACTACCTCGCCGACCTCGGTGTTGATTACCTCTGGCTGACGCCGTTCTTCCCCTCTCCCCAGCGCGACAACGGCTACGATGTGGCCGACTACCGTGCCGTCGACCCGCGCTACGGCACGATGGAAGATCTGGAGGAGCTCATCCGCGAGGCGGACAAGCGCGGCATCGGCCTGATGCTGGACATGGTGTTCAACCACACCTCCACCGAGCACGAGTGGTTCAAAAAAGCACTGGCAGGCGACAAAAAGTACCAGGACTATTACATCTTCAAGGACGGCACGCCCGACCGTTACCCGACAAACTGGGTGTCGAAATTTGGCGGCCCTGCGTGGGAATACGTGCCGTGCCTTGGCAAATGGTATCTGCATCTTTACGACGTCATGCAAGCCGACCTGAACTGGGAGAACCCCGCCGTGCGGGAGGAAATGGCCGACATCCTGCGCTTCTGGAAGGCGAAGGGCATCAAGGGCTTTCGCTTTGACGTCATCAACGTCATTTCCAAGCCCAAATTTTACGAGAATGACTACGAGGGCGACGGCCGCCGCTTCTACACCGATGGCCGCAATGTCCACAAGTACCTGAAGGAGCTGGTCGCCGCGGGCGGCATCGACGGCATGATCACGGTGGGGGAGATGTCCTCCACCACGCTGGAAAACTGCATCGGCTACACCGCTGAGGGCAACCACGAGCTGACGATGTGCTTCAATTTCCACCACCTGAAGGTCGACTACAAGGACGGGCAAAAGTGGGAATTGAGGGAGCCTGATTACCTCGCCATGAAGAAACTGTTCCAGACCTGGCAGGAGGGGATGCAGGCCCACGGCGGCTGGAATGCGCTGTTCTGGTGCAACCACGACCAGCCCCGTGCGGTCAGCCGCTTTGGCAGCGACACGACCTACTGGAAGGAAAGCGCCGAGATGCTGGCGGTGGCAATCCACTTTATGCGCGGCACACCGTACATTTATCAAGGTGAGGAGCTGGGCATGACGAACCCGCACTTCACAAAAATCGAGCAGTACCGCGACGTCGAGAGCCTCAACTACTACAGGATCCTGCGGGAGCAGGGCAAGACCGAGGCCGAGACGCTGGACATTATCGCCCAGCGCAGCCGCGACGACAGCCGCACCCCGATGCAGTGGGACGCGAGCGAGAACGCCGGGTTTACCACCGGTACGCCGTGGATCGGCATTGCCGACAACTACAAGGCCATCAACGCCGCTGCCCAAATGGACGCCCCGGATTCCATCCGCAGCTTTTACAAAACGCTGGTGGCCCTGCGCAAGAAAATGCCGGTCATCAGTGCGGGAAAAATCGAGTTCTTGTACCCCGACAACGCGGATTTGTTAGCCTATCGCCGGTACGACGGCGAGACGGAGCTGCTGGTTCTCTGCAACCTGCGGGAGCGGGAAATTGCCAAGCCCCTGCCCGTAGGCTGGACCGATGCCGAGAAACTGCTGGGCAACTACCCCGACACCGCCGACACGCTGCGCCCCTATGAGTGCGTAGTGCTGAAAAAGTGAAGGCTGCCGTATTATCTTTTCGCTATTGGGAGTTGACCGTATCCTTTGCGATAGTAACCCCATAGTGAGCAAGACAAAAGCACTTTCCCTTATTTGCAATGCAAATATAAGGGAAAGTGCTTTTTTGTAAGGACAAAATTCCGCGTTTAAAGTTGTGCAAGACCTGCCGGGTGCCATTCGTCCCGGATGCCGATGTCGGCACAGACGATCTCACCGCAGAAGGGTGCGGAGCTTGGAGCTGTGTGCAGGGGCTTGCAGCTGTCAAATGTCACGGTCAGGTCTGCGCGGACGGCTCCCTCGGCGGCCTCACCCGTATCGGTGTTGATGCCGCTGGGCAGATCGACGGCCAACACGAATGCGCCGCTTTCCCGCTGACGATTCATCAGCGCACAGGCAGCCAGCCCGGCCGGGCGAAGGCTGCCGTGAAACCCGGTGCCATACAAAGCATCCACGACGGCGTCAAAGGGCTGTGCTGCCAGCGCTGCCGCATCGCGGCATTTGGTGACCGGCAGGTCTGCCAGGCGTGCATAGTTCGTCATGGCATCGGGCGTTTTGGGGTCGCCCTCGGCCAGCAGGACGACCACGCGCCAGCCATCTTGGGCGGCGGCGCGGGCCATCACAAGGCCGTCTCCGCCGTTGTTGCCCTTGCCGCAGACGATGAGCAACGCCCCGCCCAGCGGAAGGCGCGCCCGCAGCTGGGTGTAGGCGGCCAGCCCGGCGTTTTCCATCATTTGCAGATAGGGCAGGCCGTGGGCGTTGCCTGCACGCTCGATCTCCTTCATCTGCGCAGCGGTCACAATGCGGTGCTTCATAATTTGAGCCTTCCTTTATCACGGTATGACATTTTGTAATCAACTGTACAAATTATAGCAGTGCCGTGCCCGTTTTGGGCACAAATAAGCGGGTCATGTCGGTCTGCTCCAGCGCCAGCAGCTTTACCTTTCTGTCAATGCCTCCGGCATATCCGGTCAGGCTGCCGCCGGTGCCGACCACGCGATGACACGGAATGATAATAGAAATTTTGTTATGCCCGACAGCACCGCCCACGGCCTGCGCGGACATCCGGGGCCTTCCCTGCTTTTCCGCAAGCTGCCGCGCGAGCTCACCGTAGGTCACGGTCTGCCCGTAGGGAATTTGCAGCAGCAGCACCCACACCGCCTGCTGAAATGTCGAGCCAGCCGGGTGCAGCGGCGGCAGAAAGCCCGGCTCCCGCCCCGCAAAGTAAAGGTCCAGCCAGCGCCGGGCCTCGGAAAGGATCAGCGTTTCCCGTTCGGTATGCTCGGCGGGCAGTCCGTCGGCAAAATATTTTGCGCCGTCGAACCACAGCCCGGTCAGCCCGACTTCGTCCGCCGCCAGCAGGATACGGCCCAACGGGGCATCATAATGCTGAATATATGTCATCGTATATGCACCTCACCGGCTGAAAACAGGCCGTACAGGCCCGCAGCCTTTTTATCATTATACCGCATTCCGCTGCAAAGCTCTATCCGTATTTTGCAAAATATCCAAGACTGTTGCCTTTTTCCCGCCAATCCCCTATAATCATGGGTAATGACAGATAAAGGAGCACTACCATGAAAATTGCAATTCCCTATCAAAACGGCCAGGTTTTCCCGCACTTCGGCCATGCACCGCAGTTTAAATTCTACACCATCGAGAGCGGCATGATTTTACACACCGAGGTCGTCGAGACCGCGGGCAGCGGCCACAGCGCCGTGACGGCCTTTCTGATGCGCGGCGGCGTTGACACGCTGATCTGCGGCAGCATCGGCGCGGGTGCGCAGACTGCCGTAGCCGGGGCCAACATCAGGCTGTACGCCGGTGTCAGCGGCGACGCCGACAAGGCCGTGCTGGCGCTGCTGGCCGGAAAGCTCGTCCATGACCCCACTGCTGTTCACTGCGGCCACCACGACGGTGAGCACCACTGCGGCGGGCATCACTGCCACTGACAAGGAGGCTTGCACTATGACTCTTACCGAACGTGCAGCCGCAGCTGCAGAATTAAAAACCACCGGGCAGTGCAACTGCACCCAATCTGTTGTAAAGGTATTTGAGGACAAGCTGCCCGTGGAGGGCGACACCCTGCGGATGCTGGCGGCAGGCTACGCTGCCGGTATGGGATGCCTGGAGAGCACCTGCGGCGCACTGATCGGCGCTGTGATGGTGGCCGGCATCCTGACGGAGGGCCGCGGCACGCCCGCTGTGGCACGCGCACTGGTCCGGAGCTTTGAGCAGCGGTGCGGCGCGACTATCTGCAAGGATCTGAAGGGCGTTGCCACCGGCGTGCCGCTCTGCCCCTGCCCCGAATGCGTGCGCAATGCCGTGCTGGCGCTGGGCGACGTACTGCCCGACGCCGTAAAGGAGTAAATGCCGATGTTTTTTGCCTACGGGGAAGCCGAGCTTGCCTGCCTGCGCGCCAGGGACAAGCGGCTATGTGAGGTCATCGACAAAATCGGGCATGTGGACCGCGTCGTCGATACCGATTTGTTTTCGGCGGTGGTGCACCACATCATCGGCCAGCAGATCTCGACGAAGGCGCAGGCCACGATCTGGCAGCGGATGCAGGACGCACTGGGCACCGTGAATGCCGAGACGATCCTGGCTGCCGGTGTTCCCAAATTGCAGGCGCTGGGCATGACCTTTCGCAAGGCGGAGTACATCACCGATTTTGCCGAGCGCGTCCACAGCGGTGCGTTCGATCCGGAGGGCATCCGGCAGAAAAGCGACGAGGACGCCATCCGCGAATTGAGCGCCCTGAAGGGCATCGGTGTTTGGACGGCGGAGATGATTTTGCTGTTCTGTATGCAGCGGCCCAACATTTTCAGCTACGACGACCTTGCCATCCAGCGCGGTCTGCGGATGGTCTACCATCACCGCAAAATTGACCGCAAGCTGTTTGAAAAGTACCGCCGCCGGTTCAGCCCCTATTGCAGCGTGGCCAGCCTGTACCTGTGGGCCGTGGCAGGCGGAGCGATTCCGGAAATGCGCGATTATAAACCGAAAACCGCACGATAAAAAAGGCAGCCGACCCGCTGTAGCTCTGTCAGTGGGTCGGCTGCTCTTTTACATTTTAAATTTGCCACGGAGTTATAAAACCTTACCGCGCTGCTCTTGCCGGAATTTTGCTGCGCAGCGCCTCAAGGCGGTTCAGCGCGTCGTTCAGCGTTTCGTCCTTCTTGGCAAAGTGGAAGCGGATCAGGTGGTTGACAGGCTCCCGGAAGAAGCTCGAGCCCGGCACCGCGCCGTATTGGTTGGAGATACGGGTCATGCGGCGGATGACGGAATCGGTAAAGCCTGCGGTACGGTCAGAAAGCGGCTGCATTGGTAGATTACCCCTGTTGTTTATTCCTATCTGTTTGCTTGGTTACTTTGCATTGTACCGCGGCAGCACGGGTTCGTCAATGCCGTTCCGCGGAAATTTTGCATTTTGGAAAATCGCTGGTATAATAAAGGAAACAGACAAATCGTAAATCGGAAAGGATGTTCCCGATGCCGCAAGATAAATCCTTACAGATGAATCAAACCATCGAAACTGCCATTTTGCAGCTGCAGCAGTCCCCTACCCCGGAGCAGCTGGCCCACACACTGACCGTTGTCCGCCGCTGTATGCAGGCAGGCGGGCAGTGGATCGTGGCCGTCGAGCCTGTCCCCGGTGGCGGGCAGGTGCAGCCCCGGGTCGTGACAACGGCGGACGGCGCAAGCTGGTGGTACGCCTTCACCTCGTTTGAGGAGCAGATGAAAAGCCCTGACACGGTGAAATCGACCTTCCTTGCAGAGATTGACAAGCTGTTTGCCGCAGCGCTCTCCGCACCGGAAATCGCGGGCATTATTGTAAATCCGTGGCACTGCACCCTGCAGCTGGATAAGGAGCTGATCCGCATCATCCAGCCGGGCCGTGCCGGCTGACGGGAGGATGTAGACGATGAAAATTCAATCTGTTGCTATTTTGGGGGCCGGAGCCGTCGGCTGCTATGTGCTGTGTGGCCTGGCCGACAAGGCCGCTGCCAACAGCCTGCAGCTTGGCGTCGTGGCGGAGGGTTCCCGCGCCGAGCGGCTGCGGCAAAACGGCTGCACGATCAACGGGCAGGTCTATCACCCGCAGGTCTGGACCCCGCAGCAGGCCCACGGCGTCGATCTGCTGATCGTCGCGCTGAAATACGGCGCGCTGCCCGGCGCACTGGACAGCATCCGCACCATTGTGAGCGAACGCACCGTTGTCATGAGCCTGATGAACGGCGTTGACAGTGAGGAGCTCATCGCCGCACAGGTCGGCGCAGCTCATGTGCTGCCCGCACTTATCAAGGTGGCCTCCCGCCGCACCGAGGACGGTGTACGGTTTGACCCGGAAACGACCATCGGCATCATCTACGGGGAGCTGACCGCACCGTTTGACAGTGACCGGGTGCAGGCGGTGCGGGCGCTGTTTGCGGACACGGGCATTCATTTCCGTGTGACCGAGCATATCCGCGAGGAGATCTGGTCCAAGTTCCGGCTGAACGTCTGCAACAATCTGCCGCAGGCGATCCTCGGCGCGGGCGTCGGCTTCTACAGCGACAGTGCCCATATAAAGGCCATCAGCGACGGCCTGCGCCGCGAGCTGGAGGCCATTGCCGCCGCCAAGGGGATCGACCTCTCCAAGGCAGCTGCGGCCTCCACCCACGGCAGCACCGTGCCGCCCACCGCGCGCTACTCCACCCTGCAGGACCTCGACGCCGGGCGGCACACAGAAATCGATATGTTCTCCGGCGCGCTCATGCGCATGGGGCGCGAGTTAGGCATCCCGACGCCCTACAACGAATACACCTACCACATGATCAAGGCTCTGGAGGAGAAAAACGACGGCCTGTTTGACTATACGGCAACAGATGCTGTGACCTGCTCCCGGTAATAGCGAGATGCTGACAGCCCTTGCGGGCGGCTGCATTTTTCTGATTTTTTTATTTTTTGCAGAAAAAAACTCTCAATAGTCCCACCGCGGGCGTCTATTGAGAGTTTTTTTCTGCATTTTATAATTACCTGCGGCTCTGCGTCTCCTTTTGGCAGTCTGCATTTTGGAAAAGCTGTGTTTCTCCTGCCGGCCCTCTCCCCTTCCCTGCCGGTTTCCCTGGATGTGCATGATTTTGGTTGCCTTTTTGTATACTATATATAAATTATTACAGTTTGTTTCTTTTGTTCTATTTTTGCAGCGGAGAAGATTTCTCGCAATACTTTATGCTTTTTTCGTATACTTTTACGTACTATCGAAGATTCTTAGAGAATTTTTTGTTCAGAATAAAACTCGCAATACAAAAAGGAGAATTTTTCTGTTTTTTTCTTCTGTTGTCAGAAAATTTCTCTCAATAAGCCTTTTTCCCCTCTGCCCTCTCTTTTTTGTCACTGCGCTCTCCCCTGCTCCGCCGGAAAAGCCGCGAACTGATTTTTTCACTGTGCAGCATTTTTCTCTCATCAGCACAGAAGAAAACTCGCATTTCGCTGTCTGCTTTGCCCGCAGCCGCTTGCGTACTGAGAGTTTTTTTCTGCCGAATTGAGAGTTTTATTCTGGCAAAATCAGCAGAAGAGAACTCTCAGCACAGCAGAATATTTCTCTTTTTTCGTGGGAAGAAAACTCTTTTTTCACAGGAATTTTTCTCTCAATTCAGCAGAAGAAAACTCGCAATCTACTTATTATATATAAAGAGATAAATTTATAAAATAATAAATAGTAATTATAAGAAAAAAATACAAATGGCACATTTATTTTTTATTGCGAGAAGCCGTTGACATTTTCCGCAATTGCGTGTATGCTTAATGTACTGTATTTGTGGAGGTGTAGGCCTATGTCTGAAAAGCGGAAAAATGACACCATCATTGAAGGCGAATACTATGACCCGGACCTCCCTGCGCAGGAAAACACGCCGCCACAAAAGCACCGCCGCACCCGCTCTGCAGGCAATGTACCCAAGTACAACCCGGCGTCGGAATCGATCATCACCAAGAGTAATGACCTGATCCAAAAGACAAAATATGCCCTGCCAAAGCTGGAGCAAAAGGTGCTGCTGGCAATGATGGCACAGATCAACCCCAAGGAGACCCCGGATGCGGACCGCGTTTATTCGTTGAGCTTTTCCGACTTCGGGCGGCTGGCCGGGGTCAACATGCACGACAACACCTATCTGGAATACCTGAAGGACACCGTCAAAAGTTTGGAGGACCGCTCCTTCTGGAGCCTGGACCCGGCCAGCGACGGCCACCAGTACAAGGTCCTGTCCTGGCTGCAGCGCGGCTCCACCGTGAATGACCGGGACAAGCAGATCCGCGTGCGCTTCAATCCGGAGATCCTCCCCTATCTTTCCCAGCTGAAAAGCAACTATACCTCCTACAACGTGGAATATCTGCTGACGATGAACAGTACCTACTCCATGCGTTTTTACGAAATTTTGCTTTCCTACGACAACGGAGACACCGATTACGGCTACACGAACGGCCTGGTGTTTCAGCCGGTCACAAAAGAGATACTGGACCGTTTCCCGGACAAGGCGCAGGACATCCGCGGCTTCAAGTACAAGGTGTTTGACATTCAGGAGCTGAAGGAGCAGCTCTCTCCCCCGCCGGAAAAGCGCAAAAAGGACAAGGAAAAGCCGCTGACCGAAAAGTACAGCAACTTCCACGATTTTGAGCGCTACGTCCTGACCAAGGCCAGGGATGAGATCAACCAGATGACCGACCTCTGGTTTGACTATATCCCGGTCCGCATCCGCGGCGGCAGAAAATACGAGCGGCTGTACCTGTTCATCCGCTACAAATCCGCGCAGGAGATGGACGCAGTGCGCCAGCTGCACGCGCAGAAAAGCGCTCGCAATGAGGAAGTCCCGCGCCGCAGAAGAACGCGGAAAACTACCGAGCCGGAACGAAGCGCGGCAGCTGTATCCGTGGAAGAGCCGCTGGGGGACGAGCTGTTTACTATGACGGTGACGCGGGCAGTTCGCGTGCTGGAAAGCAGGGCGCGCAGCCAGACCCTGCAGGAAAAAATTTCACCGGAGCTGTACAGTGCGGTGTCCTCGGTGCTGGTATACACGGCGCGTCTGCTGACCAACACCAACAGCGAGAAAAGGGCAAAGCAGGCGCAGGAGACCCGCGACGCGCTGAACCGCATCCTGGCCCAGCAGCACGATTTGACCTGCTGGGCGCTGGGCATGGCGCGGATGATGCTGACCAAAAAGGAGCACGGCCAGCTCAAGTCGCCGCAGTACAACGCGACCATTGTATACAACGCGATGGAGGATATTACGATCATCCCGAGCGGCAGGGACGAGCTGCGCAGCGCTGGTGCAACGGATCATTTCAAGGCAGATCTGTCCGTCTTTGATGAATAAATTTGCCACGGAGTTATAAGACCAAAGGGCATAACAAAAAGCGTATGGATACCCGGTCCGCAAAATACTGCGGCATGGGCGTGTCTATATGCTTTTTTCTTTATATAAAAATTTGCCACGGAGTTATAAGACTTTTCTGCCGCAGAAAAGCCCTGCCAAAACTGCAAAAGTGCTGTTGACGATGCTGGCAAATGTGGTATACTATACATAGACGAAAACGACATAAAAAATAATTTGCCACGGTGTTATAACTACATAATGAAATGGGGAACAAGCGAATGGCTGCAACAGTAATAACCATTGCGGTGGAAAAAGGCGGCTGCGGAAAAACCGTAACGACCTCTAACCTTGCCTATCTGATGGGCGACGAGGGCAAAAAGGTGCTTTGCCTGGACACCGACCCGCAGGGCAACCTGACGTTTGCCCTGACAGGCGGCAACGCCATTACCAGCAAGGCCTTTGCCAACCGCAGTCTGTATGATATGATCGACGGCTTCCGCTACAACACACAGACCAGAGATTTTATCGTCGAGTCGGAATATGAAAACGTGGACCTGATCCCGGCCAACGACCAGACGCCGCGCCTGTCCAAGCGGCTGGAGGATCTGTACACGGACGCCCAGCGGGACTATGACCGCGGTGACCCGAAGTATCTGGCCAGCGATACCGACGTGCTGGACTATTTCCTGCGCCAGGTCAAGGACGAGTACGATTATATCCTGATCGACACCCAGCCAAGCCGGGACAGCCTGCTGCTCTCCAACGCAATTGCCGCGGCGGACTATGTGCTGATCCCGCTGAAGTGCGATTCCTTCTCGGAGGACTCGGCGTTCCGCACCTATGTGCTCTGCAATGAGATGCGCAAGAGCAAGACCTCCCGCATCAAGGGCGTCGGCGTGATGCTGACGATGGTGCAGAAAAGTGCAGCCTCACAGGACATCCGCAGTGACTGCCGTGCCAAGCTCGGCGCAACGCTGTTCAACGCGGAAATCGCCTTTGGCAAGAGTGTGGATAACAGCATCAACCGCTGCGTGCCGGTCTGCTACTCGGCCCGCACGCAGCCCCCGGCCAAAAGCTATGTGGCGGCGTATGAGGAGCTGAAAAAGCGCCTGGCGGAATTGGAGGAAAAGTAAGATGGCTATGAAAAAGAAGCCCGGCAGATCCAAGGTCGAGGTGGGCATTCCGTCCACCGAGGCGGTTTTCAGCGCCGGAAACAACAACGCCTCCGGCAGCCTGATTGCCAA
>OHBE01001610.1_pt1 | contig 19149 bp, 10 predicted proteins | sample 1577231 | NCBI WGS metagenome assembly OHBE01 (sample SAMEA3541506, study PRJEB24748) | human gut metagenome | biome: human gut; feature: human-associated habitat; material: faeces | place: China | collected 2012 | reverse complement strand
GACTTGTGCGACACGCTCTACGGGTGAAAACGATACCGAAAAGATACTTCTTGATAGCCTTCTCTTTTTGCAAAGGACTCCAATAGTGAAAGCAACACACACTACAGAAAATTCCCCGAAGAGGCGGCCTCTTCGACAGAGGGCTATCGTATTTGAAAGGTTGTACTCCGTATCCTTGGTCTCTTCCTTCTACAATTGGGATCTCTAACACATTAATTCGGGCTTATTCCGGACGGAGCATCATCAGGCCTATATGTGTGTTAACACTTCAAATGCGATCGCCCTGCCGGATGGACGATATTTGGGACTCGAATGGGTAGATATTCTTATATTTGCGACCATATGAGAAAATCACTCACTATTAAAAATCAAAAACATAGAATGAAGAAAACGCTTTTGCTCGCTGCGGTAGTTGTTTGCAGCGGTTTCGTCGTACAAGCTCAACAGAAGAGTGCAGACGTTGTAGAGAATCAGTTCACTACTATTAAAGAAGTGCCCATTACGCCGGTGAAAGATCAGGCCAACTCAGGTACATGCTGGTCATACTCTGCATTAGGATTCCTCGAAAGCGAAATCCTCCGTATGGGAAAGCCCGAAGTGGACTTGGCCGAAATGCACTCCGTAGCTCAATCATACAAGGACAAAGGCGAGAAGTATGTACGTATGCATGGGAAGCTGAACTTCGGACAGGGCGGTTCCTTCTACGATGTTCTCTATGTGGTGAAGCACTACGGCGTCGTTCCACAGTCTGTCATGCAGGGCTTGAACTATGGCACGAAGAAGAATGCTCACAGTGAATTGGCCGACGGTGCTCTGGCCTACCTCAAGGCTATCGTGACGAACCCTAATGGCAAGCTCACTCCTGCATGGAAAAAAGCCTATGATGGGATCATCGACAGCTACCTCGGCACATGTCCTGAAACTTTCACTTATGAAGGTAAGACCTACACGCCGAAGAGCTTTGCTCAGTATCTCGGTCTTAATGTCGATGACTATGTGTCGCTGACTTCTTATACGCATCATCCTTTTTACACACAGTTTGCCCTCGAAATCGAAGACAACTGGCGCGGCTCTCTCTCCTATAATATGCCCATCAACGAGCTGATGGAGACTATGGAATATGCCATCAACAACGGCTATTCCATCGCATGGGGTTCGGACGTAAGCGAAGTGGGCTTTACGCGTGATGGTATCGGCGTATTGGCCGACGTAGAAGGTATCGAAGCCAAAGGGTCGGATCAGGATCGTTGGGTAGGATTGAGCCGTGCCGAGAAGCAGGCAGAGATCATTCGTACGGTTAATAGTGCCGATTGTCCTGAAATCAACCCCACTCAAGAGTTCCGTCAGAAAGGTTACGATGAGTATAGCCTCACCGATGACCACGGTATGGTTATCTACGGTATCGCCAAGAATCAGAATGGACGCAAGTTCTTCATGGTGAAAAACTCATGGGGCGAAACCGGTAAGTACAAGGGTATCTGGTATGCTTCTTACAACTTCGTAGCCGGTAGGACGATGAATATCATCGTACACAAGAAGGCTATCCCTGCAGCCATCGCCAAGAAGCTCGGCATTCGCCAGTAAATCATATCCCCTGTATTTCAGACACAGGTTTCCCAAACAGGATAAAAACAGTAGGCCCGAAAGCGACACGTCGCTTTCGGGCTTACGTTTTACGTGGTATTGAGACCGTATAAATGAGACTAAGCCAAACCGGTACGCTTCAGCAGGGGAGCAATGTCCGGCTCATGCCCACGGAAAGCTACATACAGCTCCATGGCATCGGCCGTATCGCCTCTCTCCAATATCTCACGGCGGAAACGACCGGCTACCTCGCGATCGAAAATACCTACTTCCTTGAAAGCTGCGAAAGCATCGGCATCCAGCACTTCCGCCCATTTGTAACCATAGTATCCGGCTGCATAGCCTCCCGAGAATATATGACCGAAGGCCGTGCTCATCACGGCATTCGGGGGCGAAGGAGGTAGGATAAGAGCTTTCGACCAAGCAGCCTCTTCAAAAGCCTTGATGTCTAATTTGTCATCCACCGGAGCAGACAATCCATGCCATGCCATGTCGAGATAGCCGAAGCTGAGCTGACGGCATGCACCGCTTGCTGCAAGGTAATTTCGTGCCGAGAGGAGTTTCTCCACCAATTCGGTAGGCATAGGTTCGTCCGTTATATAATGGCGGGCAAAGGTGTCGAGGAAATCTTTCTCCGTCAGCCAGTTTTCCATTATTTGGCTGGGAAGTTCCACGAAGTCACGGGCTACGGAGGTGCCGGACAAGGAGCTGAAGCGACATTTGGACAGCATGCCGTGCAGGGCATGGCCGAACTCGTGCAGGAAAGTCTCCACCTCACCTGCTGTCAGGAGCGAGGGTTTGTCCGCCGAAGGAGGGGTGAAGTTCATCACGATGATGATGTGCGGGTGCTGATGTTCGGACTGGTCTCGGAGGTTGTTCATCCATGCTCCGTTTTGCTTGCCTTCGCGTGGAAAGAAATCCGTGTAGAGCAGACCGATATAAGAGCCGTCTTCGTCCGATACTTCGTACACCTTTACATCTGGATGATAGACCGGCACATCCGTCCGTTCGGAGAAATGAAGTCCGTACAGCCGGTTGGCCAAGCCGAAGATACCACGTGTGACGCGCCCTAATTCGAAGTACGGGCGCATCATCTCATCGTCCAGATCGTAGTGGGCCTGTTTGTACTGTTCCGAAAAGTATGCCCAATCCCATGGTTGTATCGTGAAGTTATCGACTTCGGATGTCTTGTCGGCAGCCCATTTGCGGATCATCTCCAATTCATCTGTCGCTTTGGGCTTGTATGCATCCAGGAGTTTGTCCAGTAGTTCTTGGACTGCCTTGGGGTTCTTGGCCATCCTGTCATGAAGAGCAAAGTGGGCGAAGGTATCGTAACCCAGGAGTTGTGCCTCCTCGAGACGGCCGTTTACCATTCTACGGATCAGAGCTTCGTTGTTATACTCATTGTCTACGAAGCCGACACACATTTTCGCTTCATACATCTGCCGGCGCAGGTTCCCATCGGGACAATGCTTCATAAAAGCAAAGTAGCTCGGAGCAGAAAGGTCGAAAAGCCAACCGTCCGTATAGCCCTCTCGCCGGGCTTTCTCCGAAGCGAGAGCAAGAGCCGTCTCGGGCATCCCGGCCACAGCCGCCGGATCGCTGAGGTGGAGTTTGTAGCGTTTCTCGTCCTTGAGCACATTCTGTCCGAATGTCAATGAGGCCATACTCATCTCTTCGGACAGGGTACGCAGCCGGTCTTTTTTCTCTGTGGGGAGTAGTGCTCCGCTATCGACAAAGCCCCGATAGCAATTATACAGAAGGCGTTTTTCTTCATCCGAGAGCTTTTCTTTCTCATCGCTCTCCCATACGGTTCGGATGCGCACGAACAAGGGTTCGCTCAGGGCTATATCCGTACTGAGACGGGTCAGTTCGGGCATTATCTCCTGGGAGAGATTCATCAGTTCGTCGTTGCTGTCGGCGTGCAGGAGATTAAAGAAAGCTCCACAGACAAGCTCCAGCTTTTCACCGCAAAGCTCTAATGCCAAAATCGTATTGGCGAAAGTCGGCGGCTCGGTACTGTTGATGATGGCATCTGCTTCTGCCCGTTTTTCCGCTAAGGCATGGGCAAATGCTTCCTTGAAGTCTGCTATCGAAATTTTGTCGAAAGGGTAACTGCCGAAAGGCGTATCAAAGGGTTGTAAGAGGGGATTCATTATTAGGGTTGGGGAATTAGAAGTGAAATCCGACACGCAGCTGTATGTCGCCGGTATCGAATGATACGTTAGGGTAGAATTGATAGGCTGTTTTGCGGATGAAACGGCGAGCGACGATGGCTACATGCCAGGGGCCAGGATGAAATGCGAACTCGGAACTCGTCACCAGTAGGCGCGCCTTGCTTTCGTCCCCCTGCACCATAAAAGAGCTGACATCGGTATTTTTCTGGTGCGGCTCTTCATATCCGATCCATGTGTAGAGCCGATAGCTTTCGATTCCCAAGAGCCAGCTCCACAGATCATTGTACGTAGCGCCAAGGTATAGCTTGCCGCTCAATCCGCTGCCGAGGTTATAGTCCCGATTGTCCACGTTGTAGTGATCCGACAGACTGGCTCCCATCGGGACGACATTCAGGTAGGTCTCGGCATATAGCTCCAGAGGACGTCGTCGAAATTTTCCGTGGTGCTGGAAGATAAGACCGCCTCCCAGAGCTGCCACTTGCGAGATACGGTATGGGGTGACGAGTACCTCCTCCGAATTTTTGCTTATTCGTTTTTCCGAATTGTAGTAGTCGAAGTGCTGAAAGAGACCTCCCACCAAAACCGTTCGTTCGTGTGCGAGCAGTTGGCATCCGCTTAGGATTCCGATCAGATTGATCTGGCTCAGCAGAGGTTGCGATTCGGAGAAACTCAATCCGGCTTTGAATTGGAAGAAATCGTATGGAGAGAAAGTCTCGCTTCGGAATGGATCGCTGTAGTCGAATCTCAGATTCAGGGTCAGAGCCGTGGCACCGGTTCGGGCATGCCGCTTGTCTGCCAAAAAGCGAAAGCCGGCATCGACGACTATGTTTATGGGGACAGACTTAAATATCTGTCCGCTGCGACTCCCGACAGAAGTCACCTCTCCTGCTGTCAGACGGTTGAGAAAGCGCATCGGATTGATCAGAGCGACAGCCACCTCGCGCCCCGTACGTTCCCACCCTGTGGTACGATTGTCGATGAGCAGGTCCGACAGCCTGTGCCCCATCTCCCCCAAAGCTATACCGCCTATGGTGGTGGCACAGAGGTCGTTGATGCTCGGTGGCTCGTTTTCCATAAGCAACTCCCACATGAGACTGCCAAAGAAGGCAAACGGAGCAGAGTGCCTGAAGCTCAAACCGTTCGACCTCGCTGCATTGAAATAGAGCGATCCGTGATAAGGATGTGCGAAGAGGTTGGTGACAAACTTGTCGTTGTCCCAGCCAAAGCCTGTTTGGAAATTGCTCTTGATAGTCTGCCAACTGATGTCTGCAAAGTCCTCGTTCATGATGAAATGATCGAAGCCCCATACGGCCAGATTGACGCCTATCGTTTTACCGATGGCGCGCCAAGGACGCTTGGGCAGAGAGAAAAGCGAATCGGTATCCAACTCGATTCCCTGCACCATCGGAAACCGCTGAGCAGAAAGGCTGATGGAAGAGAGTATGTACAGCAGTAACAGCGATAGAATCCTTCTTTTCATCTTTGTTCTGGTGCCGGCTCGTAGTCGAACCGCTCTTCTCGGCTGTAACCGAGTATCTGCGTAGGAACGTTTGTTCCGGAGGATACGAGGACAAACCCTTCCCGATCGCCTGTATTAAAAGCGGATGCTGGGATGGCCAGAGGAAGTGCTGATCGGGAAAGAGTGAGAGTCTCTCTGTCGGGAAAGAGCTGTCTTGTATATTTTCGTTTCATAAGAATAGGCGAAGATAAACAAATCTATCTCAGTTTTCGGTGCAACTTTCGGTTGGAAATACGGATGAAAGGACAAAAGACCGTGAAAAACTTTTCCTCGATGTCGATTCCCCCAATCACCGTTGTGTACTGAAAAAAAGTTGACTGTTGAATTGCTCGGGACTCATTCTTCTATAGTGTTCCGGAGAATATTCCAAGCCACTCTTTATTGTGCATATAAAGAAATATATTTGCGTATATAAGGAAATTTATTTCCGTATATACGAAAATTTATCGGAGTATATACGAAAATATATTTCTGCATATGCGGAAATCTCGCGACCTTCGTGGTGCGATAAAAACGCGCTGTTGTGTACTGAAAAAAGTTGACAGTTGGGATGTGCGGGATTCATATAAGTTTACACACATATCCGGTTAGTCCTATGCAGGGGTTACAACTGTCGGTCGGTATTTCCCCTTGGGTTTACACAACAACGCCCCCCCCAAAACATTTAGGACACTATTGGGTTTTTAGTACCTTTAGCCTGTGATAATATTCAGATCTGCTACATGAAACAATCGGGGACGGCTGCACACAAGCTAACGATATTCTATGTCGGTATGCTTCTTCTCTTTTTGATCGGACTTTGGCTTTTCGCCACTATCGGGAAAGAGTTGGAAACCAATGTAGTCGACAAAGCGATGTCCCTTCGGGGGCGAGGTGGATTGGTCGGTGCTTTCGATTCTTTCAGCGAATCGGTACATCACCATTTCACGGACACTATCGGTGTCTTGTTGTTGCAGATCATCGTTATTCTCACGGTGGCGAGGCTCGTAGCGTGGTTTTTCGGGAAAATCGGCCAGCCCACTGTAATCGGTGAAATCGTGGCGGGAATACTCCTCGGCCCATCTCTCTTGGGAGCGGTTTGGCCGGAGGCTTATGAAGTCCTTTTCCCCTTGTCCGGTTTGGCCAATCTGGAGCTGCTCAGTCAGTTCGGCCTCATCCTGTTTATGTTTGTCATTGGCATGGAGCTGAATATCAATGACATTAAGCCTCGCTTCAGCCAGTCGATGATCATCAGTCATGCAGGTATCTTTATCCCCTTTCTCTTAGGCTTGCTGATCAGCTATATGACATATAAGGATTATGCAGCCGATACCACGACTTTTCTCCCCTATGGCCTCTTTATCGGTATCTCGATGAGCATCACGGCTTTTCCCGTATTGGCCAGAATCATACAGGAGCGTCAATTAGGGAAAAGCCATCTCGGGATGCTTTCTATCAGTACAGCTGCAGCAGGGGATATTTCTGCATGGTTGATGCTCGCCGGAGTAATGGCCATTACGCAGAGTGGCAGCTTTCTCAGTGCCATATACAACTTTCTCTTCCTCATCCTGTACCTCTTGGTTATATTCGGACTTGTGCGACCTTTCTTCAAGGTGATCGGACGACTTTATGACAATCAGGAGGTCGTGAGCAAGACGATGATCGGCTTTATTTTCGTTTTGCTATTGGCAAGTGCCTACGCTACGGAACTATTGAGTATGCATGCCCTTTTCGGAGCTTTCATGCTCGGATTGGTAATGCCCGAGAATGTCCAATTCCGCAAGATTTTGACAGAGAAGGTAGAAGACGTTTCTCTCACCCTTTTTCTCCCCCTGTTTTTTGTCAGTTCCGGTTTGCAAACGAAGTTGGGGCTGCTGGACAGTGCCTCCCTGTGGCTACTGACAGGTGCTTTCACCTTGATTGCCATTATCGGCAAATTCGGCGGTACGTATGTGGCTGCAAGGTTCTGTGGAGAGAGGAAGAAAGCATCGCTTTACTTAGGGGCGTTCATGAATACGCGTGGCCTGATGGAGCTTGTCGTGCTGGCCATCGGACGCGAGCTTGGCATCCTCCCTCCGGTTATATTCACAATTCTGGTGATGATGACCCTGATCACCACTTTCATGACGACTCCCCTGCTCCGACTCATAGATCTTTTCTTCAAACGCGAGACCGAGCTTGAGAATGCAGCACTTCAGAAAGAGAATAGCGGGGCCGTATTGCTTTCGTTCGGAAGGGCTTCGAGTGGTGCACATTTGCTTCATGCCACAGACCTCTTGATGCATCGGGGCGATGAGAAACCCTCTGTTACGGCTCTTCATATCACTGTCGGGAGCGACACGAATCTGACTTCTTCGGAAGTATATGAAGAAAGAGCTTTTGCTCCTATCCGAGAAGAAAGCGATCGCAGACGACTCCCCATCAGAACACTGCATCACCACACGTTCGAGCATCCGGAGGCTGAGGTAGTACGTACGGTCAATGCCGGTGGATATAGCTTCTTGCTTGTCGGTGCAGGGATCAATTTGTCCGATCGTAAGAGTGACAGGGAATTGCTGTATTTCCGCAAAAAACTGCAGAGAAAGTTAGGCCCTATCTCCATAGCCACTCCGGAAGCTCTCTTGAATGCGCATGAAATGCTGAGAGACAAGATGCACTACTTCATCGAGCAGACGCAATGCAGTGTGGGTATTTTTATTCATCGTGGATTCAAGCATGCGGGTAAGGTCTTGCTCCTGATGGAGAATGAAGGCGACGAAGAACTCCTCGCTTATGCTCGTTCGTTGGCTCGCAACAATGGCAGTGTGCTCGATGTACTACCCGAGACCGATGGTTTACCACCGACTCTATCCATGGGAGAAAACAGACTGAAAGCCGGATTGCCATCGACAATCAATATCAGCAGCTACCACTTTATGCTCGTCAGCTACCGCTATTGGTTGCGTTTTGCCGGTGAGTGTCCGAGTGTGATCGAGCACTTGCCCTCTACCATCATTATCCATCATCGAAATGACCGCTCTTCGACATTGAAAGCTGCAATGATATGAGAATAATCGAACAAGATCCTTGGCTGCGCCCATATGAATCAGTAATAGAAAGCAGACTGAAGTATGCTCGCAAACGAGAGACGGATTTGACCGGAGGAAGATCCGGAGGATTGAGCGACTTCGCCAATGGACATCTCTATTACGGTCTTCATCAGGACGGGGATTCGTGGGTGATTCGTGAGTTCGCGCCCGAAGCCACGGCCGTATATCTGATCGGCGAACTTTCGCGCTGGCGTAGATTGCCACAGTTTCGGTTTGCGCCTGTGGATGAAGCGGGTTCATGGGAATTGCGACTTCCATGCCGACTGCTTCCGCATGGCTCTCGCTACAGGCTCTTCTTCGAATGGCCCGGTGGCGAAGGAGAGAGGATACCGGCTTGGTGCAACCGTGTAGAACAGGATCCTGAAACTTATCTTTTCTACGCCCAAGTGTGGGTGCCGGATACTCCCTATGAAATGAAACACCCTCATCCTAACCGTAAGGACGAGCCTTTGCTAATCTATGAATGTCATATCGGGATGTCGTCCGAGGAGGAGAAGGTCAGCACATACGAAGAGTTTCGACGGAATATCCTCCCCCGTATCTACAAGGACGGCTATAATGCCATACAGCTCATGGCGATACAGGAGCATCCTTATTACGCGTCGTTCGGCTATCATGTGTCGAGTTTCTTCGCTCCGAGCAGTCGTTTTGGAACGCCCGAAGATCTCAAGCGTCTGATTGATGAAGCCCACGCTCTCGGCCTCTACGTGATCATGGATCTGGTGCATTCGCATGCAGTCAAGAACGAGGTCGAAGGCTTGGGCTTGTATGACGGCACGCATACCCTTTTCTTCCATGAAGGCAATCGCGGACTCCATCCGGCTTGGGGTTCGTATTGCTTCGACTATGGTAAGGACAACGTACTGCACTTCCTCCTTTCCAACTGCAAATACTGGCTGACAGAGTTTGGATTCGACGGCTTCCGTTTCGATGGTGTGACGTCCATGCTATACTATAGTCATGGACTCGGCGATAGGTTCGACAATTACGACAGCTATTACAACGGCCATCAGGACGGCGATGCTATTGCCTATCTGATCTTGGCCAACAAACTCATTCACGAACTTTGCCCCGATGCAATCACGATAGCCGAAGAGGTAAGCGGCATGCCCGGATTAGCTCTTCCCTTGGCAGATGGGGGATATGGCTTTGACTACCGTTTAGCCATGAATATCCCCGATTTCTGGATCAAGCTCATCAAAGAGCATCGTGACGAAGACTGGAATCCCGGCGACATCTGGTATCAACTGACCAATCGCCGTCAGGAGGAAAAGACGATCAGCTATGCCGAGAGTCATGATCAGGCTTTGGTCGGGGACAAGACAATCATATTTCGCCTGATCGATGCCGATATGTATTGGTATATGAACAAGCAGAGTTGTGTACATAGCGTGGACAGAGGCATTGCACTGCTGAAGATGATCCGTCTCTTCACTGCCACGACGATGAATGGTGGTTATCTCAATTTCATGGGCAATGAATTCGGACATCCCGAGTGGATAGACTTCCCTCGCGAAGGGAATGGCTGGTCGTACAAGTATGCCCGCAGGCAGTGGAGTCTGGCCGATAGTCCTTTCTTGCGCTATGCAGGTCTGCACTTGTTTGATCAGGATATGATAGCCATGATACGATCGGTGGAGAGCTTTCACAAACTCCCTTTGCGCGAATACTGGCTCAAGAGAGAAGAGCAGGTGATCTGTTACGGTCGAGGCTATTTCTTCTTCGTTTTCAATTTTCACCCCGAACGTTCTTATTCGGATTATCCCATCCCTCTTCCGGCCGGTAAGTATTCGGTAGCGATGAGTACCGATGCACGGAAGTACGAAGGTTTCGGTCGTGTGGACGAATGGGTGGAGCACTTTACTCTTCCGGATGGGAGTAAAGATCGGTTTACCCATGAACAGTATTTGAACCTCTATCTGCCGGCTCGCTCTGCTCTCGTCCTGAAGCTCGCCGAATGACAGCTTCCCCTTCCTTTTTTTCAAATCTCCCCTCTAACTAAGATTCGATATGACCGAGCGACTTTTCCTTCTTGATGCTTATGCTCTCATCTTTCGTGCCTATTATGCTTTCATCCGTAGTCCGCGGATCGACTCTACCGGTCGTGACACCGGAGCTGTATTCGGCTTTGCCCTGACCTTATTGGATATACTGGAGAAGGAGTCGCCGGAGCATATCGCCGTGGTATTCGATCCTCCGGGAGGTAGTTTTCGTCATCGCGAGTATGCAGAGTACAAGGCTCAACGAGAGGAAACGCCGGAAGGTATTCGCATCGCCGTTCCGTTGATTAAAGAGATATTGGCAGCTTTCCGTATTCCTGCTGTAGAAGTGCCGGACTTTGAAGCAGACGACACGATAGGTACTTTGGCCAAACAAGCCGAAGAGCAAGGGCTTGCCGTCAGAATGGTAACGCCCGATAAGGATTTCGGCCAACTGGTGTCGGAGCGAATCAAGATCTATCGACCCAAGTCGGGTGGTGGCTATGAAACATGGGGGCCGGCAGAAGTCTGCGAAAAGTTCGGACTTTCCATCCCCGGGCAAATGATAGATTACCTCGGCCTCGTGGGAGACAGCTCGGACAATATACCCGGATGTAAAGGCATTGGAGCGAAAACAGCTGAGAAGCTACTGGCCGAGTATGGAAGCATAGACGGCATATACGCCCACCAAGATGAATTGAAAGGAGCTGTGGCCAAGAAAATTCAGGAGGGGGAAGAGCAAACGCGCTTCTCGCGCTACTTGGCCACTATCCGCACGGATGCTCCTATTGTCTTCGATTCCGAAGCCTATCGACGTACTTCGCCCGATATGGCAGCCGTTCGTGAATGCTTTGCTGCACTGGAATTTCGCACTTTGCTGAAACGGTTGGAGAGTACACCTACCGATGCCCCTGCGACAGACCTGTTTGCCGGCATGGTACAGGCACAAGAGCCTCCGACAGATTTGTTCGGAGAAGGCACCGATGCTACAGGACTTCCGCTAAAGAAACTGACAGACGTACCACACGAATATACGATTCTCAAAACCGAGGAAGAGATAGCGGATTGTATCCGAATGTTCTCTGCCACGCCTTGTTTCTCATTCGACACAGAGACCGACTCGAAAGATGCACTTCGGGCCAATATCGTTGCCATCACGCTATGTGCCGAGTCGGGACGGGCTTTCTTCATACCGCTGCCGGAAGACGAAGAAATCGGAAAACGCAGATTAGATCTCTTGCGTCCGCTTTTTGCCGATACAGCTATCGGCAAAGTCGGTCAGAATATGAAGTATGATATCCAAGTACTCTCCCGATATGGTATAGAAGTACGCGGACAGCTATTCGATACGATGATAGCACACTACCTCCTCTTTCCCGATCTCCGCCACAATATGGATGAGATGGCGGAGACGTTGCTGGGCTATTGCACCATCCACTACTCGGATCTTGTCGGAAGCGACAAACAGGAGGTGCACATCCGTCAGGTACCATTGCAGAATCTGGCAGACTATGCCATGGAAGACGCCGATATTACTTGGCAGCTATATGAACGCCTCAATGCTATGCTCTCCGAGGCCGGGATGACCTCCTTATTCGAAAGTATAGAGATGCCACTCGTGCCGGTGCTTGCCGATATGGAACGCTCCGGCGTAAAGCTGGACACGGAGGTGCTCCGACGCACAGCTTCCGGACTTGGCGAAGAGATGCAGCGAATCGAAGATGAAATCTACCGTTTGGCCGGACACTCATTCAATATCAACAGTCCCTCTCAAGTGGGAACCGTGCTCTTCGAGGAACTGCAAATTACCGAAAAGCCCAAAAAGACGAAGTCCGGCAGCTACTCTACAAACGAAGAAATTCTGGTCAAGCTACAGGAAAAGCATCCCATCGTGCGTCTCATACTGGACTATAGAGGAATCAAAAAACTACTCAGTACCTATGTAGAAGCTCTGCCGGAGATGCGCTACCCCGATGGTAAGCTGCATACCTCATTCAATCAGACCGTCACTACCACGGGACGTCTCTCCAGCAGCAATCCTAATCTGCAAAACATTCCGATCCGGACCGAAGTCGGGAGGGGGCTGAGGGCTGCTTTCGTACCGGACAATGACGAATGTATTTTCATGAGCGCAGACTATTCTCAGATCGAGCTGCGGCTGATGGCGCATCTGAGTGAAGACGAGAGCTTGATACAGGCTTTCCTCCATGGAGAAGACATCCACCGAGCCACAGCCTCCAAAATATACAGGCTGCCTCTTGTAGAAGTCACGGATGACATGCGCCGCCGAGCTAAAACGGCCAACTTCGGGATCATCTACGGCATCTCTGCTTTCGGGCTTAGCGAACGGCTCAATATCTCCCGTACAGAAGCCAAGGCCTTGATCGAAGGTTACTTTGCCTCTTACCCGGGGGTTAAAGCGTATATGGATCGGAGTATTGCCGAAGCCAAGCGACAGGGCTACGTCACCACACTGTTCGGTCGCAAGCGATTCCTCCGGGACATAAACAGTGCCAATGCCGTCGTCCGCGGCTATGCAGAGCGGAATGCCATCAATGCCCCTATACAAGGCTCTGCTGCCGACCTGATCAAGCTGGCGATGATCAGAATACACGAGGAAATCACTGAGCGTAAGCTGCGGAGCCGAATGATCCTGCAAGTGCACGACGAACTCAACTTCAACGTTCTTCGTCCTGAAGCTGCAGAAGTTCGCGAGCTTGTACGCTCGTGTATGGAGGGGGTGATGCCCTCTTTGCGTGTTCCTCTGATAGCCGAGATCGGCGAAGGAGCCAATTGGCTGGAGGCGCACTGACGCCATTTTCCACCTGACATAATCCCGAATAGTCCCATGGACAGTTGTATAAAAACGAAAATCACAGCGAACCTCAATTCGCTGTGATTTTCGTTGGTTATACCCGACAAGCCTAATACCTATCAGGTATATAAGATTACGCAGAATTAGATAGCCAGCTTGATGCTCTTAGCACCTACACGGAGGATATACATACCCTTCTGAGGAGCTGCAATCGTTTCGCTAACGCCGGTATAAACAACCTTACCGTTCATGTCGAACAGAGATACCTGACGGCCATTGGCTCCCGCTACATAGATAACGCCATTCTGAACATAAGCATTAGCCTTGTCGTTGGTGAGAACAGCCTCAACACCTTCACCCTTCTTCAAATGAACAACGACATAGATGTTGTAATTTAAGGTAGGAACTGCTTGATGAAGAGATTCGAACGGAGGGAAAGTAGCACCACCATCTTCTGATATAGAAACCAAATCTCCATAACCATCAACGGCAGGACCCTGATCACATCCGATAGGATGTCCACCTGCGGTATTAGCAATATAACCAACTATGTAATTCTTGCCGGCTTCAATCTTGACACTAGTCTTGAGAGCAAGATTATTGATAGTCTGCATTTCGGGATCACTATCTTCTGATTGGCCCAAAATGGTCATATCATCAGCCCAGACTGCAGATGTGTACTTGCACGCTTTATATCCAGGGAAGAAATCAACACTCATGATCTCCCAGCCAACATAGCTTTCGAGATCATCACTTTCAAATTTCGCTGCAGCAGCTATAATTGCAGCTCCACCTGTTCCAACGCAAGTAACTTGCTCTGCCAATTCTCCACAAACCTGAATAGTGGCTTCCTCACGAGGTTGCTGTACTGAATTGTTCTGTACTTTGATTGTGCTCAAAGATTGAGCACCTGCAAAACTGACTGCTCCCAAAAGAGCAGCGCCAATAAGTAATGCTTTTTTCATCTTTCGTTTGTTTTTTGTTAAGTTATACTTGTTAAACGAAGTAACGAAAGCCATGAGCTTCCACTACTTCTATTCTCTGTTTTCTTTTTTAGTTTGTCTTTATGCCGAAGACGAAGAAAAAGTTTATTCATCTTTTTTACCGGCACCGACTCCGCAAATATAGGAAATAATTCAAATGGACGCTTCGCACTCCTCTCAATATTGTTTCACAAAACATATTTATGTGTCAGATTATCCATGTTTGATTAGTTTTACACCGGAATTGACTTGCATATAGAAAGCCAGATGAAGAAACTTTTCCCATTATTATTACTCATATTGTCGATTTTGGTCGGATGTGGAAAAAAAGAAAAACACTCTGTAACTGAAATCGCCCGAGAGAAAAAGCGTATTACTGCATTGCTCTACGAAAAAGAACTCCCCACTGATTCTGTTAAACAGCTTTACGAGAACAGCGTACAGAACAAGAACCTTGTGGGACAAATGTTATTCGCGATCGAGGTCGGCAAACGGATGCGTAACATGTCCCAATACACAGATGCGATGCTATATCACCAAAAAGGGTTGAACGCTGCATTGAATCTAAGGGACACCATCGTAGCCGCACAGGCATGGAATCACCTCGGAACGGATAGCCGTCGTATCGGTGCCTTGGCAGAAGCTTCGGATTATCATTACAAGGCTCTTTCCTTGATAGAATCTTTTAGTGGGAACCAGAATAGGCCTGCGATCAAAGCCAGATCGGCGGCCCTGAACGGCATCGGCAACATCAATCTTGAGTTAGGATACCATGATGAGGCCGAAAAGAATTTCCTGAAAGCACTGCAAGGAGAGAAAGAACTCGACAGTCCTCTCGGGCAAGCTATCAACTATGCGAACCTCGGACGTATCTATCGACAACGCAAAGAATACGACAAGGCTCGTACCTACTTCCTCTTGTCTCTGGAGCAGAACAATATGGCAGAGAATCTGATGGGTATCGGACTCTGTAGCATCAATCTCGGAGAAGTAGACGAAGAAAAAGGGGATTATCAAAAGGCTTTGCAAGAGTATGCCACGGCATACAAACTGATGGAACAGTTGTCCGATCGATGGCACTGGCTGAATTCCTGTATCCCGATGGCACGTATCAATCTCAAACAAGGTAACGAAAGGCTCTACCAGCATTTCATTTCTTTGGCCGAAGGGACTGCGAAAGAAATTAATTCGACTTCACATCTGATAGAAATATACAATCTTCAATACGAGAATCTCGAGCGTAAAAAAGAATACAAACAAGCCCTCGAAGCATTCTGTCTGAGCAAGACGTTGAGCGACAGCATGTCTATTGCGCACAAGGTCAGCAGCATACAAGAAACGCGATTCAACTACGAACGAAACAAGTCCCAAAAAGAGCTTGAAGAAATACAGCAAGTAAGCAAGGCGAAACAAGAGAAATCGAAGTTCATCCTCTTGAGCACTCTTTTTGCCCTTTTCATCTCGATTCTTTTGATTTCTGTTCTGACATATGCATACCGTCAGGGCAAGAAGCATAACAAGCTGATCAAAGAGACGGATAAACTTCGCTCCGGCTTTTTCACCGGTATTACACACGAATTTCGTACGCCTATCACCGTCATACAAGGCTTGAATGAGAAGATGAGTTCAAGTCCTGATCTCCAAGCATCGGACAGAACCGAGCTGCACAAGATAATAGACAGACAGAGTAGCCATATGCTGAATTTGGTGAACCAGCTGTTGGATATTTGCAAGATCAGAAGCGGAGTATCTACGCCCGAATGGCGCAATGGCGACATCGTCTCCTTCGTACAGATTCTCATCGATTCGTTTGCACCATACGCACAGGCTCAAGACATAACCTTGGAGCTACAACCCGAGAGTAAACCTATTGTCGTGGACTTCGTCCCCTCCTACTTGCAAAAGATCATATCCAATCTTTTGTCCAATGCCATCAAGTATTCTTTAGCCGGAGGGAGAGTGGTCATATCTCTGGCAAAAACCAAGAATGAAAAAAATCTGATCATACGCGTTGCAGACAATGGCATAGGAATAGATAAAACTGATCAGGCCCATATCTTCGACATCTTCTATCGAGGACAGTCCGCTACCGAAAAGCATGGATCAGGCGTCGGACTCTCGTTTACCAATATACTGGTCGAAAACCTTCGAGGTACGATCAAAGTGGAAAGCCAGCCGGGGAAAGGAAGTGCCTTCACCATCAGTATTCCTACACAAAACCAGTCCTCTTCGGCAGAGATTCTTCCTTGGCTACCCTCCTCCGATGACATTGTCATGCCTGTCCACATCGCGCCCGATGACTCACCGACATCTCCGATGGTAGCAGCTCTGAATCATCGCTTCGAGGACGAACGTCCGACCATACTGCTCGTCGAGGACAATAAGGATATCAACCTGCTCGTCAAACTACTCCTTTGCGATCGCTACAATGTGCTATCCGCCGCAAACGGAAAAGAGGGTATAGCCCTCGCTACCGAGCATATTCCCGACATTATCATTACGGATATTATGATGCCGATAATGGATGGGATAGAAATGACAATCCGGATGAAGCAATCGCCTCTGCTCTGTCACATTCCCATTGTCGCTTTGACGGCCAAGAGTACCGAACAGGACAGATTGGAAGGAATCAAAAGCGGTGTAGTCTCTTATCTATGCAAGCCATTCTCTCCGGAGGAGCTTTTGATGCGGATCGAGCAGCTTCTGAAAGACCGTGAGTTGCTCAAGAAGTTCTATATGCAAAAACTCATGCTGGATCGGAAGCCGGAGGAGGAGCCTCAACCGATAGACGACAGCAGTATGCAGTTTCTCCTTGCAGCCAAAGATGCAGTGTCCGGTGGAATCAAACAAAATCCGGATTTTTCCGCTCAAGACTTGGCCGAAAAAATGTGCATGAGTCCATCCCAGCTCAACAGAAAGCTCACGAGTGTCGTAGGTTGCTCCACCATCGGCTACATACAGCAGATCAAGATAAAATTGGCCTGCAAGCTCCTTGCCGATGAGAGCAAAAACATCTCCGACATTAGTATTGAAGCGGGCTTTTCGGATCCGGCTTACTTCTCTCGCACCTTCAAACGCTACATGAACTGCTCTCCCTCCCAATATCGGCAAAAACTCCTTGCCATGCCGGGGAGCGGCAAGGAAACAGTTTGATTCCGATGAAATAAGGAGCTGTATGCAAGGGAGGATGCCTTGCCGTACAGCTCCTTTCTTCGAAATTCGATCCGAACTACATCATCGAATCACGACTTTTCTCACAAAGGCTCCCTGATCCGTATTCACTTTAAGCAGGTATGTCCCTTTGGTCAAAGATCCGACACCCATTTCCACCTTATCGCCGCTCAAGGCACAATCACGAACAAGCTTACCCTGCAAGTCGTACATGCTCAGATGCGTGATGCCGTTGGCCAGAATCACTAACCGGTCCGTTGACGGATTGAGATAGACTGCTACCTGAGCTTCTGTCGAAGGTGTTGCCATTGAGGTAAGAGCCTTGTACGTATAGATATAGTCGAATATAGGAGTAGCCACATCTCCTTCGTAGGAGGAATAAGTCTCTTTCAGTCGCTTTGCGTTGAATCCGTACATATTAGGCCAGGTCTGTTCCGGCATTGACGGAATGTCAATGACATTTGCGGAGATGGACTTATCGCTCTCGATGTCTCGCTTGTACACCTTTGTGTCGGTACCGTTAATAGCCAAATATTGTATGCAGATATTGTCCTCATAGGTGTATTCCTCTCTTTTGAGTACTTGCCATGCCTTTCCTTGCTGGACGACGAAGTACTCGGCCTTCACCATATTATCTGCATCGTCATAGCTGTATTCCGTTTTGCCGGTGTCTGAATAGGTTGTCCCCATTACATTGCTCAGCACTTCGCTGACCAACAGACCTTTTTCATTATAGTGATACGTATTCTTTTGGGATTCTGCCCCGAAAGCAAAAGAAATCCAGTGGGTCAGTCTGCCCTGTGCATCATAATGATATTCCAAGCGTGAGATAGGTGTATTCGGATCCATTACCAGCATGAATACTTCCCTCACGGTCATCTTTCCCTCGTCATCATAGGTGTACTTGAATCGGGTGTCGAGTGCAGGCTCTCCGCCACCGAACGAGATATAAAGATCCACATGCGATATTCGCCCGTTGGCATCGTAGTAAATGGAGTCCGTGGATTTTCTTACCCCATTGGCTTTTGTGTCACGAGCGATATAGCGGTTGTTCTCATCGAAGATAAAGTGAGTATCTGCAGACTGGTTTGTGGAGACAGTCGCTGTAAGAAGCCACTCGGCATTGTCCTTCTGCGCACGATTTTGAGTCGGGAGAGAGTAAACTCCTCCGGCAATATCTTCTTTCGAAAAAGGTTTGTAAGAAGAATCGTCCTTGGTTTGGCCCACGGCTGCAAAGAAAGCACCGAAGGCAATCAAAGAAATAATGGTTGTTTTTTTCATTTCAATAATGATTATTGGATTGTATGACTTAAGATGGATCGACAATCGACCCAATCTCTCATGGGTAATTTTTCGGGATAAATATAAGTATTTAAAGTCTGAAAAAAGACATTTACGTACAAATAATGAGTGGATATGGGGAGGTGATCGGATTTTAACTGCCCGTCTTTAAGGGAATGACTCAGAAGCTATGCTTATGGCTAATACAATGCCCTATACAAACTGCTATTAAAAAAGTCCGGGCATCATCTCCGTTGGGCCTGTTTACGTGCCAAAATTTTTGCATTTGTTGCTCCTGAAGACGTGGCGCGGAATTTTTTTGCTTTTGGTTCGGGAAGCAAAAAATTCTCGCGCCAAAGCGAAAAAATTCTCGCGCCGTTTTTCCGGGATTTAGGCACCACAATCGGAGTGTTTTTGGCTCGTAAGAACAAAAGCAATAGCTTCGCGGATATTGATTCGGAGACCTTTGCACGGCAATTGGCCTGCATTTTATTTGTTAATTCATTGTATAATAGGAAGTTATTTTGTATATTTGAGTATTAAAAACAGCATAATATTCCTCCCATGGCATA
>OHBE01001600.1_pt1 | contig 19222 bp, 17 predicted proteins | sample 1577231 | NCBI WGS metagenome assembly OHBE01 (sample SAMEA3541506, study PRJEB24748) | human gut metagenome | biome: human gut; feature: human-associated habitat; material: faeces | place: China | collected 2012 | reverse complement strand
GGGAACAATCTGCTCGTTCAGGAGATCGACAAGGCCGGCGGCATTGATTTCAGCAGGCCGGTTCTGCTGGGCTACAGTGGAATTTCTGACGCGCTGCTGCTAAAGTATATCGAAGACAGCCGTCACATCTGGGAGGGAAAACTGAAAGAAATTCGCTATACGACCGTAGGAAGTGTGATCGGAACCCATGCGGGCCCCGGCGCTGTTGTGGTAGCGTTTTTCAAGAATCAATAAAAAGCAGATCACACCGCGCCGCGTATTGGCGATATTCCACTCAAAAAGCTGACCGGACGCGATCTGCGGCATCCACACGATGCTGCACAATGCCCTCGACCGCGCAGTCAAAGAACGGCTGATTGTCCGAAAACCGGCAGATGACTGCATTCCGCCCAAAATCCCGAAGCACGAAATGAAGATCCTGCCGCCAGAACAAATCAAGTCTTACCTAACCGCAGCAGAGCAGCGCGGTGTCCTGCCGATGTTCTATCTCGAACTCATCAGCGGCTTACGCAAGGGCGAGCTGGTCGCGCTCCAATGGTCAGACCTGGACATTGAGAACAAAACCATCTCCGTCAGCAAACAGGCAGGGCGAAACAATGCAGGCGAACCGGACATCACGCGCCCGAAAACAAAAAACTCCATCCGCAAAATTTCCATTCCGCAAGAAGCCGTCGATCTGCTGGTCACAGAGCACCAGAAGCACCCCAACAACCCATGGATGTTCCCGTCACCCAAGACAGGCGAAATGTACCATCCGGACTCGGTGGTCAACATCCACAAGAAAATCCTGAAAGATGCAGGGCTGGAACACTTGAGATTTCACGACTTACGACACACATTCGCGACGTTGGCACTCCAGAATGGCGTAGACGTGAAAACCGTATCGAGTATGCTCGGACACTTCGATGCGGGCTTCACGCTCCGCACTTACACGCACGTCACGCGCCAGATGCAGGAAAGTGTAGCCGAAAAGATGGGTACCATTGCTCCCTGCTTCATAGTGAGTATAGCATACAAGCGCTGCGTTTCACGATTGTTTGCGTTTTGTTTGAGAATTGTTAATTTTGAAAAACACGGATCGAAATGATGTCAACCGGCGCAATTACGCTGAAAGATAAGCCGGGCAGAGGACGGCGCAAAAGTTGCGCCGCAGGGGACAGAGAAATACGCAGGGGCGAACGGGCCGCGCGGCAATGGTCTTGGCTGCTGAAAACAGGACCATTGGATCAGGTGAAAACAAGAAGAGCGGCGGGGAGGATAAGATAACGATCCTCTCCGCCGTTCGCGCATCCATTCCGTAAAAACCATCCGGACAAACCGGAAGGATCCAAACTTTTCCGCGGCGTATAGCTGCCGCTGTTCTGCAGCATTGCGGTAAAAACACACTGCGTCGGGTCATATCGCTGGAACTGATTTTCTGCGTGAAAATCAGCGCAGCAGCTGAAAGACGCGGGTCGGCCGGCCTCGACCATTGAGAACGCTGCGGCCGATTTCGACGATATAGCCGTTCTGCTCCAGCTTTTCCACGATGCGCGCGGCTGTGCGGAAGCTGATGTGCAGCTCCTCGGCCAGCTCCGCGGTAAAGAACGTGCCGTTATTTTTACGCTGCACGAAGGTGCTGATCTTCAGAACCGTATTGTTCGACAGCGCGCAGTCCTGCGCGACCTTGAGCAGCTGTGGGTCAAACTGGCTCCGCTTTACATGCATCAGCTCGTTCGGCTGGATGGGGCCGACGAAGCGATCCTCCGCGTAGACCAGATACGCCCGGTTGGAGCCCTCCTCCCATGCACGCTGCGTGCCGAGCTCCGCGTTTGCCAGCGCCTGCTGGAAGTGCAGCCCTGTTCCGATCCCGACCGCCAGTCGGTAGGGCGTTTTGCCGTAGACCTGCGCCAGAAGATCAAAGTGGGAAAACCGATCCGTTGTGTCAGAAAGCACCTCGTAGCTGCAGATCACGGCGAAATCCTGCTCGCCCATGCGCAGATACGCGCCGCTCACCAGCTGCGCAAACAGAACGATCTGCTCCGCGAGCTTGGCCAGATCCAGTACGCTCTGCACCATCGTTTTCCGATTCAGATAGTAATCACCGCTGATCTCTGCGTGGATCCGGATGATCACACTGCCTTCCTTTTCCTTTTCCTTCACGTGCCAGGACAGGATCAGACGGCGCACCTCGCTGATATAATTATCCGAGCTCGGCGCCATCAGCACGCAGGGGATGCCCTCGGCTGCGAGCGTGTCCTGCACGTTGCGGATATTTGTAATGCAGACGCTGCACAGGCCACTGCGGTAGCTCTCGCGGTGCGTCTTTGCCGTTGCGTCGACAAAATGCGCCGCATTGGTATCCACGCTGATGCTGACCGGCTGCACGTGATCCATGTCCAGCTCCAGCGAACGATACGTCTTCATAACGGTGACATAGTCCAGCGTGTCTACGCTGACTCTGTAAATATCCGCGTGGTATTTGCTCTGCGCGATCAAAAGCGCGTGGACGAAGCTGGCTGCGTCAACATTGACATACCGCGCCAGCACCGCCCCATGATCCACGCGGCTCACCATCAGCTTATACGGCTCGCTTCTTGTGTAGAGGACGCCGTCCAGCTCCGGCAGACAGCGCCTCAGCGACTGTGCCGCCTCATCGACCCGCTCATCACTGGGCATCTCAATTCCGATAGTTTCGATATTCTCAAATGTTTCGGCTACGATCTCCTGGATTTCTCTGATTGACGAGCCGTGTCCGACCAGCGCAAGCCTGAAGCTCATGACGCTGCGCCTCCTCTGTGTTTTTTACTAGGGTGTATCTGAAAACTCCCAACGCACCCGGACAGCGGGCCTTTTTGCGGTGCGCCGCGTCATTTTTCCTTGAAATACGTCAGTATTCCTGCGAAAAAATGTCTTGCGCAACGCAAAAATCCCTCGCTGCCGGTCACATCGTGAGTTTTCAGATACACCCTATGATAATTTAATGACGATTTATTGTCAATATACAGTCCGGAACTTCTCTACTATAATTATCATGCAAGAAAGCATCAAATAAAATTCTTTTCGAGAGGTTTTGACATGCATTACTATGAGAAAGAAGTGGTCTGCGCTCTTCTGGACATGGGCGGCTGTATCAGGCTCATGCGGGATGTCCTGATCGACTATTCCGCGGGCCGCACCATCCAGACGCTGCGGAGCGTCCTGCCGGTCAGCGAGCGAAAGCTGCTGGGGCTGATGCCTGCGGCGAATACAGCTGCCGGAATTATGGGTGTAAAGGCGATCACAGTCTTCCCGGACAACTTCCAGCGCGGACTGCCGTCCCATCAGGGTGTTGTGCTGCTGTTTGACGCGGATACCGGCATGCTGAAGGCCCTGCTGGACGGCGACGCGATCACCGGCATCCGCACCGCCGCCGTCAGTGCCGCCGCGACTGACGCGCTGGCGCGGAAGGATGCGCATACGCTCTGCATTCTGGGTTCCGGCCTGCAGGCAAGACGCCATCTGGAGGCGATTCATCTTGTGCGTGAGATCCGCGAGGTTCGCGTCTGGGATATCGTGCCGGAAAGCGTCCAACGCTATAAGACGGACATGGAGGCTCAATTCGGCATTCCTGTGGTCGACTGCAGCGGCGATGTACAGGCTGCTGTCTCGGGCGCGGATATCGTCTGCACCGTGACCGCGGCGCGCGAGCCGATCCTGTTTGGCGCGCATCTGTCCGCCGGGACGCATGTCAATGCCGTCGGTGCGTGCGGCGCGGCGAACCGGGAGCTTGACACCGAGGCGATCCGCAGAGCGCGTCTGTTCTGCGACAGCCGGGAATCGTGCATGCACGAGGCGGGGGATTTCCTGATCCCGCTGCGCGGCGGCGAGGTTGCTGAGTCACATCTGCTGGGTGAGATCGGACAGGTTCTGTCCGGTGAGCTTGCCGGACGGCTCAGTCCAGAGGACATTACGGTCTATGAATCGCAGGGGCTTGCCGTTGAGGATCTGGCCGCCGGAAACTATGTATTTGAAAAGGGGAAGAAAATGGAGGCGGTTGTATGATGATTGAACCCCTGTATGATTTTTCTCTGACTGCGGAGCAGGAGGCAAGAGCCAGAACGCTGCATGAGAGCAGCATCATTCTGGACATGCTGTTCCAGGGACCTGTCGGGACGTACTCCCTGCCGGAGGGCGCGGAGGAGGAGCTGCTGGCGCTGGCACAGGAAGCCTGCCCCGGCGACGAGATCGCCCAGTGTAACTGGGCAACGGCTGAGATCCTGCGCCGGATGATCGGCGGCTCGTATTCGCAGCTGTATAAGGACTGCTGGTATGACAGCGGTCTGACTGGCGGCTGCCGCCAGCTCAGCGTTACGGACCGCGATGAGGCGCTGCGCTCGGCAGTTGAGCTGCAGGCTGAGTTCGATACTTACCCGTGGCTGGTCAAATGCACGTCGGTCGAACAGATCCGCCGCTGCAAAAAAGAGGGCCTGAAGGCCGGTATCGTCACCAGCCAGGAGGCGGAGGGCTACAGCAAGGATCTGAAGCTGCTGGAGCTTCTGTACAATTATGGCCTGCGCGTGCAGCAGCTGTCCTATAACAATCAGAATCTGATCGGCGCCGGCTGCATGGAGCCGAACGGGGGAGCGGGATTGTCCAAGTTCGGTATCCGGTTTGTGGAAAAGTGCAACGAGCTTGGTATCGTGGTCGATACCGGACACTGCGGCTATCATACCACGATGGATGCCTGCAAGTACAGCAAGGCGCCTGTCATCGCATCCCATACCGGCGTGGAGAAGGTCAACTTCCACGCACGCTGCAAGAGCGATGACGAGATCCGCGCGATCGCCGATACCGGCGGTGTTGTCGGTATTTTCGCAATGCCATGGTTCACGGGCGCGGACCCCGAAAATACGACAGTAGATGATTTTATCGATCATATCGATTATGTCGTCAGGCTGGTCGGTATCGATCATGTCGGCATCGGCACGGACTGGCCCATGCCGCAGACCAAATGGGCGGCTATTACCTTTAAGAAGTACGTCGCCCCGACGATTGGCTTCGCGCCCGGCAACGGTCCGTCTACCGAATGGATCCACGGGCTGAAGGATTACCGCTCGTTTATCAATGTGACCCGCGGCCTTGTCGCGCGTGGATATTCCGACGAGGCAATCCGCAAAATTTTAGGTGAAAACTGGCTGCGCGTCTTTGAGCAGGTCTGGAAGAAGTAACGCCATTTATCAATCAAAAGGAGGATCTTTTTTATGAAACGTTTTGTAGCAATCCTGATGGCCGCAGCCATGCTGCTCACCGTACTTGCCGGCTGCAGCGGCAGCACCAAGCCCGCTGCCACCACACCCGCAGCTGACAGCAGTACGGCAGCTGCCGAAACAGAATCCGCGGCGCCGTCCGCAAGCGCCATTACCGTTGTGCTCAGCGACGTCGGCAATAACATGGATCCCAGCGTTGCCAACTCTATCAACACCGCTACCATCATGAGCCATGTCTATGACAATCTGCTCAACTGCAATCTGGATTTCTCGCTCCAGCCGGGCGTGATCGCCTCCTGGGAGCAGCCGGACGAGCTGACCTATGAGCTGACTGTCGGTGATGGATTTGTGTTCCAGAACGGCGAGCCGCTGGAGGTCGAGGACGTTGTGTATTCCCTGACCCGCTTGGAAAATGTTTCTCAGGCAGCCGACCTGTACGCACAGATCGACAGCGTTTCCGCTGATGGCAATGTCGTGACCGTCGTTTTGAAGGAAGCCAACAGCGGCTTCATCCGCGATCTGGTTGAAGTCCCCGTCCTGAACAAGTCCTACTGCGAAGAGGTCGGCGACGCATATGCCAACGCACCGATCGGCACCGGCCCGTACATTATGTCTGAGTATGTCCCGGGTGAAAAGGCTGTCCTGACCGCATGGGCGGATTACCCCGGCCAGAAGGCCTCTATCGAAACCATCACCTTCAAGGCGATCGCAGAGCCCTCCGCAGCCTATATCGCGGTTGAGGCAGGCGACGCTGATTTCACTGAGATCGACGCGACCGATTATGCCCGCGCCGAGGCCAACGACAACCTCGTTTTCTACACCGGCGACACGACCTACACTGCGTTCGTGGCCATGAACACGCAGGAGCCGCCGTTTGACAACGTCAATGTCCGTAAGGCGATGGCCTATGCCTACAATAAGGAAGGCTATCTGAATGTCAAGGGTGAAAACTACCACACCATCGACTCCATGTTCCCCATGATGTCCGAGTATTATTACGCATCCGACGATGCCATCACCTTTGATCTGGAGAAGGCCAAGGAACTGCTTGCTGCCGAGGGCTATGACGAGAGCAACCCGCTTACGTTTGAGATTATCGGTTATTCCAACAATGACGTTGTTATGCAGGCGTATCAGGCAGATCTGAAGTCCATCGGCGTCAATGTGGAGCTCGTCACGCAGGAATTCGGCGTGTTTCTTGAGAACATGGTCGGCATGAACTTCCAGATGCTTACCGGCGGCTGGGGCGATACCACCGGAAACCCGCTGACATCTGCAGAGTGCTATTATTCCGGCAGCTTCGGCTCCCAGAACATCTCCTTCTACGATAACCCCGTCTGCGACGAACTGTATATCACCGCCAAGACCTCCAACGACACAGCGGAGATCAAGGATGCCTGCCAGCAGATCCAGCAGATCGCGTGGGAGGATGTCCCGATGTTCCCGACATTCGGCCGTACCGAGGGCTATGTCTACAATAAGAATCTGAACGGTGTTGTTATCGCGCCCAGCGGCACGCTTTCCTTCCGCACGGCGACGCTTGGCTAAGTCTGAAGACCCGTTTTTCACAACACCAAGGGGGCGCAAGCCCCTTTGGTGTTGAACCATAGTCTATTCACAGAGGAGCTGCGCCATGATCAAATATATACTCAAGCGCATCGTTCAGGTGATCCCCGTCCTGCTGGGCGTGTCGATCATCGTTTTCCTGATGCTCAGCCTCAGCCCCGGCGACCCGGCGCGTCTGGCGCTCGGCATGAACGCGAAGCCGGAGCAGATCGAAGCCTTCAACCATGAAAATGGTCTGGATCAGCCTGTTCTGGTTCAGTATGTGAACTACATGAAGGGCCTGGTGACAGGCATCTGGGCGTTTCCTATACGACCAAGCAGTCTGTCACCAAGATGATCGCTGTCCGCCTGCCCGCCACATGTATTCTGGCCTTCGGCTCGCTGGTTCTGACGTATCTGATCGCCATTCCGCTCGGAATTTTGCTTGCGGTCAAGCAGAATACGTTCTTTGACGACGCGTTCCGCGTGGTTGCGCTGATTGTATCCTCGATCCCGGCCTTCTGGTTGGGCCTGCTGCTGATGCTGCTGTTTTCCGTCAAGCTCGGCATTCTCCCCAGCAACGGCTTTGATACGCCGCTGCACTGGATCCTGCCGCTGCTGTGTTCCTGCTTCGGCACATGGGCCGGCTCTTCCCGGTATATCCGCGCCATGGTGCTTGATACGATCCGGCAGGATTATGTCCGCACCGCCCGCGCAAAGGGGACGCCGGAGCGGCAGGTGCTGTTCCGCCATGCGTTCAAGAACGCGCTGCTGCCGCTTATTACGTCCATCGGTTTTTCAATCGGTAATTTCTTCGGCGGCTCCATCGTTATCGAGCAGGTCTTCGGCATCAACGGCATGGGCCGCATGATGCTTTCTGCACTGCGTGAAAAGGATATTCCGACGGTCATGGCCGGCGTTATCATTACCGCCATAATGATCGCGCTCGGCAATCTGGTCGCCGACCTGCTTTACGGTGTCGTCGATCCCCGTATCCGCGCCGTCTATACCTCCGGCGGCAAGAAGCTCAAAAAGAAGGAGGCCGCCGCATGAGCCTGCATCAAGACCCCACACAGACCGCCGTCCGCAGGCAGAAGCGCTCGCTCTGGACGGATGCATGGCGGCGCATGCGCCGCAGCCATACGGCGGTTATCGGCATGATCCTCTTTGCGCTGATCGTGATCGTCTGTTTCAGCGCCCCGCTTTTCAGCGACTATGACGCGCAGGTCATCAACAGTGACCTTGCCATGATCCGCAAATACCCCGTCGAGGGTCATCTGCTCGGCACGGATGAGCTGGGCCGCGATCTTCTGCTCCGTATTCTCTGGGGCGGCCGCACGTCCATTACCATCGCGCTGGCCGCGACGGTCGTTTCCTCCGTGCTTGGCATTATTCTGGGTGCGATCCCCGCTTATTACGGCGGCGCGACGGACAGCATCATCATGCGCACACTGGACGTGTTCATGGCGATCCCGTCCATGCTGCTCATGATCACGCTGGTCAATATCATGAAGCCCACCACGTTCAACCTGATCATCGCCATGTCCATCAGCGGTGTGCCAAGCATCGCGCGCATTGTGCGCGGCCAGATGCTTTCGGTCATGCGCAATGAATACGTTGAGGCTGTGCGCGGCATGGGCGCGTCTGGCGTGCGCGTCGTGGTCAAGCATGTGCTGCCCAACGCCATCAGTCCGCTGATCGCGCAGATCGTATCCTCTGTGGCGGGCGAGATCACCATGATTTCCACGCTTTCCTACATTGGGCTTGGCGTACAGCAGCCCGCGCCGGAATGGGGTTCCATGCTGGCGGCCGGACAGCAGTTTATCCGTGACCAGCCCTATCTGACCATTTTCCCGGGTCTTGCCATTGTGATCACCATTATCTCCCTGACGCTGATGGGAGACGGCCTGCGCGACGCACTGGATCCGCGCATGAAGCGCTGACAGGAAAGGATGGATTGAAGCTATGGAAGAAAAAAATCTGCTGGAGATCCAGGATCTTGTCATCCGGTTTCATACCGACGACGGCGTGATCGAGGCTGTCAACGGCATTTCGCTCTCGCTGAAGGCCGGTGAGACGCTGGGGCTGGTCGGCGAGACCGGCGCCGGCAAGACAACGACGGCGCTGGCCATTATGGGCCTTGTCGCCTGTCCGCCCGGACGCATTGAGCGCGGCAGCATCGTTTTTGACGGACAGGATCTGTCCAGACTCAGCAAGCACGAATACCGGAAGCTCCGCGGCAAGGAAATCTCGATGATCTTTCAGGATCCCATGACCGCGCTGAACCCCACCATGACGGTGGCCGACCAGATCGCGGAGGCTATCCGCAACCACAAGCGCATCTCCAAGCACGCGGCAAAGCTCGAAGCGATCCGCATGCTGGAGACGGTGCGCATCCCCGCAGAGCGCGCCTTTGAGTACCCGCACCAGTTTTCCGGCGGCATGAAGCAGCGCGTGGTCATTGCGATGGCGCTGGCCTGCAATCCCAAGCTGCTGATTGCTGATGAGCCGACTACCGCGCTGGATGTGACCATTCAGGCGCAGGTACTCGAACTCATGAAGGATCTGAAGGAAAAATATGATACCTCCATGATCATGATCACGCATGATCTGGGCATTGTCTCCGAGGTCTGCGATAAGGTCGCGATCATCTACGCGGGTGAGGTCGTGGAATACGGCTCGCTCGAGCATATCTACCGCAATCCCCAGCACCCGTATACCAACGGACTGTTCGGCTCGCTGCCGGACATCAGCAAGGACGTGGAGTTCCTTTCGCCCATCGAGGGCCTGATGCCGGATCCCGCCGCGCTGCCGTCCGGCTGCAAATTCAATCCCCGCTGCAAATACGCCTGCCCGCTGTGCGCCGAGCGTGCACCCGTCCTTACCGAGACGGAGCCGGGGCATTTCGTGCGCTGCCTGATCTATGAGAACGCGCTGGATGTGAAGGAGGTCGTAAAATATGAGTGACGAACTGGTCCGCGTCAGAGACTTGAAAAAGATCTTCTCCGTACCCGCAGGCGAACTTCACGCCGTTGACGGCGTCGATTTCTCCATTACGCGCGGCAGCACGATCGGCATTGTCGGTGAATCCGGCTGCGGAAAATCCACAATGGGAAGACTGCTTGCCATGCTGCTGGAGGCGACGAGCGGCGAAATTCTGTTTGACGGACAGAATATCGCGAAAAAGATGTCCAAGGCAGAGGCAATGGCATACAAAAAGCGGATCCAGATGATCTTTCAGGACCCGTTTTCCTCTCTGAATCCCCGCATGACGACCTTTGAAACCATCATTGAGCCGCTGAACATTCATCGCGCAGGTACGCTGCAGGAACGCGAGGCGCGTGTCTATCAGCTGATGGAGACTGTCGGCCTGTCTGAGCGCTTCGTCAACGCCTACCCGCATGAACTCGACGGCGGCCGCCGCCAGCGTATCGGCATCGCGCGTGCGCTGGCGCTCGACCCGGAGTTTATCATCTGTGACGAGCCGGTGTCTGCACTGGATGTTTCGATTCAGGCGCAGATTTTGAATCTGCTGAAGCGGCTTCAGCAGCAGAACGGCTATACGTATCTGTTTATTACGCATGATCTGGCTGTCGTCAAGCATATCTCCAACGAGGTGCTGGTCATGTATCTGGGCCAGATGGTAGAAAAAGCGCCGACGGCAGAGCTGTTCCGCAATCCCCGGCACCCATATACACAGGCGCTGCTCTCCGCGATTCCCGTACCGAGTCTGGACGAGAAAAAGCCGCGTATGCTGCTGAAGGGCGAGTTGACCAGCCCTATCAACCCAAAGCCTGCGTGCCGCTTTGCGCCGCGCTGCCCCTACGCGAAGGAGCAGTGCCGCTGCAGCGTGCCTGAGATCACAGACCTTGGCAGCGGGCATACGATCCGCTGCTTCTATCCCCAGGGCTAAAGGAGGAAGAACCGCATGAATTACCTGACTGATAAGGTGTTCCACACCTATTTTTCCGGCGTTCCCAACGGCAGCATTATTTTCCGCGAGAAGAAGGCCGTTATGTGCGCCATTGACCGCCGTACCCGTGTACAGCTGAAGGAAGCGCCGATCCTTCCGCGCGAAGAGGGCCGCGCGATCGCCGAGACGATGATTGACTATGAAAGGCTCTTCCGGGAGCTGGATGCCTACGTCGGCTGCGCATGGGATCAGGATGAGCTGACGCTTAAAAACGGCGCGGTCTACAGCCGCCACATCACCTATACCGGTACGGTTGAGGGAAAGACCGTCACCGCCCAGCTCTGGTGCCAGCGCAAGAGCCACGGCTGCATGGATATCCTGACCGTTGACCAGAAGATCATCGGCTTCATCAATCCCGGCCGCATCTGCTCCGAAATTACCGTCCTGGCCGGGTATGAGTCCGTCACGCCGCTGACGCGCTTTGACGATCCGCTTCTGTCCAAAGTCGCCTACGGTGTCAATCCGCTCGGCAATATCATGGTTCCCTGTAAGGACGGCGTCCGTCTTGCAACGGAGGTCTTCCTGCCCAATGGACTGGAGCCTGGCCAGAAGGTTCCGTCTATTGTCATCCGAACCTGCTATGGCAAGGCCCGCGATATTGACCGCAGCTGGCACTGGGTCACGCGCGGCTATGCGTTCGTGATTCAGGATGTGCGCGGCCGCAGCGACTCTGACGGTACGCTTGAGGCCTTCCAGCATGAGCGTGAGGACGCCGACGATCTGTTCAACTGGATCGCGGCGCAGCCGTGGTCCGACGGTAATATCGGCATGTGGGGCGCGAGCTATCTCGGCTATACTACCACCTCCGCCTGCACCGGCGGAAATCCGCATCTGAAGACCGCCGTCAGCGAGGTCAACGTCGGATCGCCGTTTTATGATACCGTCCGCAAGGGCGGAACCGTCTGCTCGTGGCCGTTGCTGTGCTGGACGCTGGCGCAGAGCGTTTCGAACCGCGTCGATATGGACGTATTCAAGGGCGTTTCCATCGATCCGCTCGAGGCTGTCCGGATCCGGCCTATTACTGCGATCCCGGAGAAAATCATCGGCTGCCGTTCTACCAGCTGGGACATGTGGTCGAAGCACTATCATTACGATGATTTCTGGCGGCACAGTGACAATACAGCCCACGCGGACAATATCAGGATCCCCATGCTGATTCTCTCCGGCTGGTACGACGGCGATGCGCTTGGCGTGCAGGAGACCTGGCGTTTCCTGTCCAAAAGCCCCGTTCCCGGCCACCGTATTGTGCTAGGCCCGTGGCCGCACGGTCTGAACGCGTGGCGCGACAGCATGGATCTGGCCTTCGGCAATAATGCGGTCGACTATGATTTCGATACGCGCATTATCCGCTGGTTCGACCATTACCTCAAGGGTATTGAAAATGGCGAGGACAAGAAGCCCAAGGCGACCTACTACGTCAACGGTGAAAATCAGTGGCACACCAGCGAGGACTGGATGCCGAAGGAAGCGCGTCTTGTCAACCTCTATCTGGATAGTGACGGCCACGCAAACTCCATGAACGGCGACGGACGCGTCACGCTGACACCTGCTGAGACCGGCAGCGACGCATATGTCTACGATCCCGAATTTCCATGCGGCGGCGAGGGCGACGGCTTCGACGACGGTTTGGTTTCTCCTTACAAGTGCAATTCCCGTCAGATCCGCAGCGACGTTCTGGTCTATGACACGCCCGTGCTGGAGCAGGATATTGCCATTGCCGGCCCGCTGTATGCCGAGCTTTACGCAGCCTCCAGCGCCGTCGACACGGATTTTATCGTCCGCGTCAGTGATGTGGACGAGCAGGGGACTGCCCGTAATGTCAGCTTCAATATTATCCGCGCCGAGTTCCGCAAGGGCTGGGACAAGCCTGAGCTGCTCACGCCGGGGAAAATTGAAAAATATGAGATGGAGATGTATTTCTACGGCATGGTTTTCAAAAAGGGCCACAAGATCCGTATCGATATCTCCTCCAGTGAGCTGATGGAAGCATTCCCCAACACCAACACCGGCATCGATCCCTATACCGATCCGAAGCCCATCAAGGCCACCCAGACCATTTACCATGGCAGGGAATACCCCTCTCATGTCAAGCTCCCTGTCCTTTACGGCCTGTAAACAACTCCATGTAATATTTCTATACGCCTCGAAAAAGATGGGTAATTTCATGGCGCAGGTGCTGTGAAAAGAGCAAAGAAAAACCAAAGAGCGGCGGAGAGAATGACACGATCATCCTCTCCGCCGCTTTTCAGACATTTCTGCATGTGGGTCAGGCGGTTTCGCCGCCTGGAAAAGCAAACAAATAAAAGAGAAAACCGGTGAAAATCTCTCGATTTTCACCGATTTGGTGGAGCTAGTGGCCAGACTTGAACCGGCGACCTGCTGATTACGAAAAGTAGAAAAATTCTGAAAATATTGTTTTCCAGACGTTTTTGACCGTTTCCGCTAGAATTAAAATACTCTTTCGCACCCATGTTTCCACTGCTTCCGTCCGCTCGTTTCCGCGTGTGGGTCACGGTGTGGGTCAGCCGTTTTGGTCAGTCCACTGTATAAAGACACCACCAACGAGGGGCGCAAAAGCGTACACCACACGCAAAAACTGCGCCGCTGTAAACAAAGACTAAGCCTTTTTATAAGCAGCCGCTACTCGACCCAGTTTTCAACTTCCAAATCAGGCACGCGCTCAAACTCGCGGACGTTGTTCGTCACAAGGGTCATGTCCTCCGATCTGGCGTGCGCGGCAATCAGCATATCCAACGGACCAATCGGTGTTCCGCCGCTCTGAAGATAGGCGCGGATCTCACCGTACTTAGAAGCCGCTGCCGCACCGAAGGGAAGGATGCTCAGCGAAACCAGAAAGCGAAGAAGTGCCTGCTCGTTTTTTACGGGATTGGAACTGTGCTTCATCCTGTACTCCAGTTCCGCCAGTGTGATGGAGGAAATGCAGACGCCGCTGTTCAGTTCCTTTTTCAGTCGCTGCAATACCTGCTCCGGCTTGTTCTTCATCGCGTAGATGCAGATGTTGGTGTCCAGCATATACGTCACAGATGTTCACGCTCCTCTTGGACGCCCTGATCTCGACCATCCTCGAAAATATCGTCGGTGAAGCTGTTCAGACCGTCCATAAAAGTCTGCCACATGGATTCCTTCGGAACGAGGATCACAGCGTCACCAAGCTGCTGGACGATCACTTCGTCTGTGTTGAAACGAAACTTCTTCGGCAGGCGCACAGCTTGACTTCTGCCATTCTCAAAGATTTTCGCTGTTTCCATTGTGATCACCTCCCTAAATAATATATATCACAGTATATATTTTCTGTCAATAGGAGAATCTGATTCTTCTCGCAGCAAAAATGTATTGACGATAATTTCAGGCGCGGAGTATACTGAAAGTACAGTCGCAGAGTAAAGAAAGAGGTATGAAAAATGGAACTGTCAAGGAACGATTGGAAACTGTTCCGAGAGAGACTTCCCGGCTGGCAGGAACGCTATATGGACAAGCTCGCCTGCGAGTATGCCGAATTTTTAACCGATGACAGCCGCCAACCATCAGAACGTTTCTGGGCGCTGAATAAAAGAATACGTGAGGATCGGAGAAAACCGGGGGTACAGCTTGAACTCCGAAAGCAGAATGTTGTGTTTGATCTGGCACACTTGATCGCGGATGGTGCAGTTTCGCTGGATGAGCTTGATGGCTTCAGCGAGGAACTGCAGAATATGGTTCGGGAACTTTCGCAAAATCAGGTCTAAAAATCGCGTTCACGTGGTCTAAGCCGTCATTCTTTATTCGAGGTTGACTAATCATTATACAACGAAGGATGGTCGCAAGCGAAATGGCAATCTGCTATTCACAATCCGACCAATTCAATTCGCGCTCCAACAGGACTATGACCGGCAAATGCAGAAGCTGGATGAGGACATGGCAAAGAGGAAATATGCCGATTTTATTGAAAACACAGATTGAACGCACAGCCAAAACGCCAGTCACAGCCCGTCGCGCCCGTGTCGGCGGTTTGTGCCGCTTTCGCCGCCCAGCCGAGCGCGTACCCACCGGAAACTCAAAACCAGACGTTGCGCCGACGTGCGGGAGCGGTGCAGGAACGGCAAGAGCAGAAAAAGGATGCCTGCGAGCGGATTTCGGCAGAGGGAGAAGCCGCAAGCGGCGAAGCAGGACAAAGCTGCGGGGTCGTGCGCGCCCCGCGGCGGTCACATCTGCCCGCGGTGCGGGCAGTTTCGGGGATTTACGAAGGAGTTGTTGAGCGGGCAAAAATAGCACCTGTGGGGTCCTGATTTGGAAAAAAGCCCGCCGTTTTAAGGAAAACGACGGGGTTCAGCGGAAATAGTGCGCAGAGATAGCGTGTTATTGCGGGACGCCGGGTTGGGCCGCGTTTGGGCGGCTGGCCAGCACCTGCTGCACCTGACGCCGACGCAGGAACACTGTTAGCCAGCACACGAGCATAGTGGTCAGACCGCAGATGGTCATGCAGAGCCGGTAGTCCAGGACCTCCCCCAGCGCGCCGATGGCCAGCGACAGCACCGCGCCCGCCGCCGTGCAGAGCAAGGATTCATAGGCGTTGAGCCGGGCGCGCAGCCGGTCTGGGATATAGCGCTGTACTGCTGCTTGACGGATGGTGGCGCTCTGGATCCCCAGAAAGCCGCAGAGAGCCCGGTTCACCAGCATCAAGGGGTACGGCAGCCACAGGAGGCAGGCGTCCATCAGTTCATAGGTCTGATATACCCCGAACAGGAAGCCGAACCGCTTTCGCTCCGGCAGGGAAAAGCGGTAGCGGACAACTCCGCCGATGGTACGCCCGGTGAACTCCGCCACAGAGAAAAAGGAATACATGGCGGTGGTGAAGCCCTGCGCCGTGCGGAAGAAAGCAATGAGCAGGGGAGCGTAGCCCATAGCCATACCGTTGGTGACGGCCATGTACGTATACAGACCGTGCAGGCCGCGTTCCTGCCGCAGATAATCGGCGGCCTCCCGGACGTCCCGCCACCAGGTTTTCAGAGACAGCAATGGCTCCTGATCCCGGCGGTTCTCCTGCACATGGATGCTGTTTTCGATGAGGGCGGCCAGCACCGACAGTACAGCCTGGATCAGCAGCAGCCGCCCCACGCCCAGAGTATCATACAGCAGTGCCGCCAATGGCATCATCAGGACCTTCAAAATAGGGTAGAGCATGGCAGAAACGGTGTATGCCCGCTCCTCCTGCCCCTCCGGCAGCAACAGAGGGTAAAAGCTGTTGTAGGCCAGCTCGTCGAAAGCGCCGAGACACGACATCAGCAGAGAAAAGGCCAGATAGGCGGTGTAGGAGAAGGCGTTGTGCAGCAGGAAGATCCCCGCTCCGGCGTAGCATACGCCGTTGAGCAGATCGCCCCATACCAGAAACGGTTTGCGCGGCAGGCGATCCATCATGGGGGCGATGATCAGCGGCAGCAGCACCATGGGAATCAGCTGAATGGCCACCGACAGTGCTGCGGCCAGTGTGCTGCCCGTCTCGTCAAAGACCAGAAAGGACAGGGCAAACTGACTGATAATGCCGCCGGCAGCGCCAAGTGCCGTCGCGGCAGTGATGCGGGTAAAGTCCCGCGTCCAGAGCGTTTGTTTCATGACATCCACCTCACTGCTATGATTATCGCATAGCTGCTTACAAAAGAAAAGTGGGTCATCATGGGAAAAATATTCCCGTGACGACCCGCTTAGATGCACGGAACTGCTATTTTGCAGGAAACTCCTCCAGCAGGCGGCACGCCTGACGGTACTGGCGGTTGGCTTTGTACCACGCCAGCACCCACGGCAGGTGAAACCGGGTGAAGCCCATGGGGTATGTGTCCCGCAGGTGTTGGAAGCAGTCCAGAAGCTGAGCACCATAGGTGCTGTCGTGGAGGTAGCCCGGGTGCTCCAGCCGATAGCGCACCAGCGCCAGCATCTGCCGCTCTATCTCACCAGAGGACAGGAGCTCTGCCTGTTGAACGGCTGTCAGCGCCTGCTCCCGGTGCCCAAGCTGCTCGTGGCAGATGGCAAGCTTGTGCAGGTCCAGAAGGCTGGGGTGCGGGAGGGTAGAAAAATAGAGCAGGGCCTTTTCTGGTTGGCCCAGTTCCAGTTGGGTGGCGGCGATGTTATAACGGAGTGAACCCAGACTGTCGGTGTCACCCAAGGCCTCCGCCAGACGCTCCGCCACGGCGAAGTGGGCCAGCATCTCCTCCATGCGGCCCAGATCCGAGTAGCAGTTGCCCATCCACAGACGGCAGGACAGCATCAGGTGGGGATACCCGGCGTCTGCCGCCGAGCGGCAGGCGTCCCGCAGCACCTCAATGGCAACGGTGTAATCACCCTTGACGTAGAGGGCCTTTCCGCGGAGTGTGACCAGAAGCGGCAGCGGTTCCAGCCGTACCGCCTCCTCCCATCGGCCCTGCAGACCGCGCTGCAGCGCCAGCTGCCGGTTGGAGAGAAAGGACTCCCATTCTTCCGACAGAGAGCGCATGTTATCCTCATAAAAGGCATCCAGCAGCAGGGCGTCCGCCGCCAGCGGACTGCAGGCGAGGATCTCCTGCCGGGGCTGCACCAGCCGCTCATAGCAGGAGGCGAAGTCTGGGCTGCCGGAGAGCAGGGCCTTCCAGCATGGTTCCAGACTCTCGGGTTCCGGCGTCCAGACCAGGCCCAACCGGCGCAGCAGAAGCTCCGTCACCTCCGGAGAAGGCGCTGCCTTGCCCTGCTCGATCTTGGACAGATAGGAGGGCGCGCAGATACCCCAGCACAGACCCTCCTGACTCCAATTGAGCCTGAGACGGGCCTGCCGGATCAGCAGCCCGGCAATGTCGCCGCCCTTCATCATCATATGAACTCCCGCACACTCTGCCGGGAAACGATCAGCTTTGCGGCAGCTTTTTCACCACGTGCCATGCTTTTCTCCCTCCTGATTTTATGGGTTACCGCGATTTTTATAAACCAAAAATCGGCTGCTTTTGCGCAAGTATTGGTTGCTTTCCGGATTTTTTGCAAATCAAAGCGAAAACAAATTTACATAACACCATTATAAAGCAGACAGCAAAGAAGTCAAGGATGAAGAAGGAATCTGACCGGCGCAAAAACTGCGCCGCAGTAAACAAAGAATAGAGTTTTCACCGCGTGTGAGAACGTCTGAAAATATTCCGATCTTCCAAAAAAATCAGTAGACTTTGTGCCGGTTCTGTGGTAGTTGTTTGTGCTACCGAAGAAAAGGAGGCACAGACGTGGCAAAGAAACGGGCAAACGGGGAAGGCAACATCCGGAAACGGAAGGACGGACGCTGGGAGGGGCGCTACACCGCAGGGTACGACGAAAAGACTGGAAAGCGACTGATTAAGAATGTCCTCGGTAAAACGCAGGCAGAGGTAAAAGAAAAGCTGGCAAAGGCGGTTGCGGAAGCGGAAACTGTCGATGTGCGGAGAGCGGACGAATACACGCTCGGTACATGGTTGCAAACGTGGTATGAGCTTTACGCAAAACCGCACCTGCGGTTCTCAACTGCTGAATACTATCGACGTGGGATTGAACTGCACATCACGCCGCGTATTGGCGATATTCCCCTCAAAAAGCTGACCGGGCGCGATCTGCAATGGCTTTACAAAGACCTACAAGAGCATGGGCGGCTTCGCGAAGCGCAGAAAGGGAAACAGCCAGGACTGAGCGACTCGACGATTCGCGGCATCCACACGATGCTGCACAACGCACTCGACCGCGCGGTTAAGGAGCGATTGATTGTCCGAAACCCGGCGGACGACTGCATTCCGCCCAAAATCCCGAAGCACGAAATGAAGATATTACCGCCAGATCAGATCAAGTCTTACCTAACCGCAGCAGAACAGCGAGGTGTCCTGCCGATGTTCTATCTGGAACTCATCAGCGGCTTGCGCAAAGGTGAACTGGTTGCGCTGCAATGGTCGGATTTGGACATTGAAAACAAGACGATTTCCGTCAGCAAGCAGGCAGGGCGAAACAACGCCGGAGAACCCGATATCACGCGGCCGAAAACGGAAAACTCCATCCGCAAAATCTCAATACCGCAGGATGCAGTCGATCTGCTAGTCGCAGAACACCAAAAGCATCCCAGCAACCCATGGATGTTCCCGTCACCCAAGACAGGCGAAATGTACCATCCGGATTCGGTGGTCAACATCCACAAGAAAATCCTGAAGGACGCGGGATTGGAACACCTGAGATTTCACGACTTGCGACACACATTCGCGACATTGGCGCTCCAAAATGGCGTGGACGTAAAGACAGTATCCAGTATGCTCGGCCACTTCGACGCGGGCTTCACGCTGCGAACCTATACCCACGTCACGCGGCAGATGCAGGAAAGTGCCGCCGAAAAGATGGGCAAATTCATGGCGCAGGTCATGTAAATAAGCAGAGAGCGTCGGAGAGGATACCAAGCATATCCTCTCTGCCGCTCTTTGGACATTTCGCCGTGTGGGTCACGGTGTGGGTCAGG
>OHBE01001595.1_pt1 | contig 19258 bp, 15 predicted proteins | sample 1577231 | NCBI WGS metagenome assembly OHBE01 (sample SAMEA3541506, study PRJEB24748) | human gut metagenome | biome: human gut; feature: human-associated habitat; material: faeces | place: China | collected 2012 | reverse complement strand
ATTGAAATCATCAGAAACCCTAACTTTCCTATTTCCGCTTAGATCGAACTGACGTAATATTTAGTATTTTACACGTATAAACAAGAGCATAAATATGGCTACCAAACAAACTGAATCGGCACCAAACTTTCTTCAAGTCTACACTCAGGTTCGCAGAGATCGCATGAAACACTCTTTCCTGCGTCAAATCAATGCCGGTGTTGATTGGCGTGGTATTCGTACACTGCTGAACAAGAAATACACCAAGACACAGAATGCCATAGGTAACCCTGCCTACGATGCACTGTTGATGTTCAAGATTCTCCTGTTAGAGACCCGGTATGGTTTGAGTGACTACGAGGTTGAGGAGCGCATCAACGACTCCTTGCTTTTCAGTGAATTCCTTGGTCTGGACGTTGGTTTCCCCTCCCCCGACCATAGCACGATCAGTCGTTTCCGTAGCGAACTCACTCGCTTGGGGATTATGGATAAACTCCTTCGGGAGCTGAACAAGCAGTTCAAGAAGCACGGCATCAGCCGTATTGATCAAGGCGCGATCGTCGATGCGAGCATTGTGGATAGTCCTTACGCCCCTGATGGTAGCGTAGTCATAGAAGTGGCTGAAGATCGAGAGGATACTCGTTCGGAGGAAGCTCGTACACAGCCAGGAGGCTTATCATTGTGAACTCAAGAGTGGCAAACCGGGAGTAGACTCGGAGGCTCGTTGGGTACGCAAAGGCAGGCACTATCGGTATGGATACAAGAAGCACGTCTTGACGAACGAGCAGGGCTTGGTAGAAACAGTGGTCACGACCTCGGCCAATTGTGCAGACACGGTTGTATTACCTGAGCTGATCAAGAAGTCCAAGTTGCCGGGAGGGATTGGTGTTTTGGCCGACAAAGGCTATTGCAGCAAGAAGAATTCGGAGTATTTGGCCCGTCAAGGTTTGATAGATGGGATTATGCTCAAGGCTCATCGAGGTCAAGCCCTCAGTGAAAGTCAGAAACAACTCAATCGGATGATCAGTAAGACGCGCTGCTTGATAGAACGTACCTTCGGTAGTATTCGACGATGGTTCTGTGGCGGACGATGCCGCTACCCAGGGTTAGCCAAGACACATACCCAAAATATCCTTGAAGCTATGGCCTACAATCTCAAGCGTATGCCGGGGCTTCTTGTGCTTCAAGGCGCCAAATAGGCGCAAAACGCCCGCACCTCGAGGGCAATTGCCCTCGAGGTGCGGGAAAGGGGACTAATCCCCAAGCTGCAAAACAGACGAGAATGGTCAAAAACACACCAGGAACAAGCGAGCAGAAAGAACAGCCTCTTTGTGCAATGGTCTCTAGAAACAAAAAACCTTTTTATCCACAAAAAAAGAAAGTTGCTTCCACTGGTCTCTCGACATGGAAGCAACCTCCTTTACCGTTTTCTTTATACAGATTTCTTACCGCTTACTTGGCTTTTTCCAGCTCAACGGTGAAATGACGCATGATCGGATTCTCATATGTAATCACATAGCCACGTGTAATGCTTTCGCGACGGTCGTATACATTCTTTACCGCAGCAGCGATAACATCCATGTGGTTATTCGTATATGTACGACGCGGAATAGCCAGACGCAGGAGCTCGAGACGCGGATAACGGTTCTCCTTCGTCACGGGGTCACGGTCTGCAAGGATAGAACCGATCTCAACACCACGGATGCCGGCTTCCAAATACAGCTCAACGCCCAAAGTCTGAGCGATGAACTCTTCTTTCGGCACATTTGTAAGGATCTTCTTAGCATCAAGGAAAATGGCGTGTCCGCCGGCAGGACGCTGGTAGGGAATACCATATTCGTCCAACTTTTTGCCCAGATATTCCACCTGTTTGATACGGGTCTCAAGCGTATCGAAGTCGGTACCTTCGTCCAGGCCTTGTGCCAGAGCATTCATATCACGACCGCTCATACCACCGTAAGTAATAAAGCCTTCGTTCATGATACAGAACATCTGGCAACGCTTGAAGAGCTCTTCATCCTTGAATGCCACGAAACCACCCATATTCACGATAGCGTCTTTCTTGCTGGACATGGTCATCATATCGGCATGCGAATAGATTTCCTTCACGATTTCCTTGATGCTCTTATTTTCATAGCCGGCTTCGCGGGTCTTGATGAAGTAGGCATTTTCAGCAAAGCGTGCAGAGTCGATCAGCAGGCGAATACCATAACGATGTGTCAGCTCGCTCACTTCACGTATATTCTTCATAGAAACGGGCTGCCCTCCGGCTGTGTTGTTCGTGATCGTGAGCACTACGCAAGGGATCTTTTCCTTAGGAGTCTCTTTCAGTATTTTCTCTAACTTGTTCAGATCCATATTGCCCTTGAACGGAAGCTCGATCTGCGTATCGGCAGCTTCGTTGATGGTGCAGTCAGGGGCAAAAGCGCGACGGTATTCAATATGCCCTTTAGTCGTGTCGAAGTGAGAGTTGCCGGGCAGTACATCGCCTTCTTTCACGATAGTGGAGAAAAGCACATTTTCGGCAGCACGACCCTGGTGAGTGGGGAGGAAGTAGTCGAAGCCCAAAATGTCGTGAATGGCATTCTTCATATTATAGTATGAGCGTGCACCTGCATAGCTCTCATCGCCGAGCATCATGGCAGACCATTGGCGGTCGCTCATAGCACCTGTGCCGGAGTCAGTGAGCAAATCGATAAATACATAGTCGCTCTTGAGGAGGAAGAGATTGTAATGGGCTTCCTTGATCCACTGCTCGCGTTCTTCACGCGTACTCTTGCGGATAGGCTCTACCATTTTAATGCGGTAGGATTCTGAAAAAGGTAATTCCATAGGATTGTAACTGTGATTTTGAAGTTAGTTTTTTCCTGTTATGTTTTAATTGGGCGGCAAGTTAGTCATTTTTTACCGGAGGAGGTTCCTTTTTCCGCTAAATGCGCATAGTGCAGATTCCGGTCTCAAGAGCAACGATTTGATAAATTCAGGATGAAAAGCTCGAAAGATCTTTCGAAATAAAGTTTTCTCAGACGTTTTATCCGGATCGGTCTCACATCTTTCTAATGACCGATTCGAAGTAAAAGACTGCTATTTGAAGACCAGGTAGCACCAAACCGGAAAGTGATCCGAAGCATGGACCGACTTGTCTACCGTACAGTTATATGCCAGAAAACCTGAAGAATAGAGGATATGATCGATACGTACCTTGAAAGCTCCCTGATTAAAAGTAAAGCCCGGGCCACGCCCCGTATCGGAATACGCATCTTTCAGGCCCGATGCTATTTTATGGCGAGCATATGATATGGGGGTATCGTTAAAGTCACCGCATACGATCACGTGCTCAGATTCCGAACACCGGATATAATGGCTCACTGAATCAGCCTGAACGGCACGCAGAGCATAGGCCGGCCCCATCTTGGCCGTCATCATCCGACTGAGAGCCGCTGCCTCCCCTTCCCGCACCATTTTCAGATATTCCGTCCCATCTGCCATTGTCAGGCGGAAACTTTCCAAGTGATTGTTCACGACAAGGACTTTTCGCCCCTGTATATCAACGGTGTAGGCTGTGGAGCCATTGAATGCGGACTCGTATGGGATGCGGTGCACATCGAGAATGGGATATTTGGACAGAAGCATAAGGCCGCTGCCTTTTCTATCTTCTCGAGCATGCGACAGTTCCATGTAGCGATATTCGGGAAGATATTTCTTGAAAGTACGTAGCCCCACATAGCGAGAGTTGCTTTTCCGACTCAGTACTGCCTCCTGCAAGCATACGATATCGGCTCCACTTCCTTTGATATATTTGAGAATAGGATTCGGATCCTCAGAATTGTGAGCACGAAAATCGAATCCCTTGACGTTATAGGTCATCACCTTGATACGCGACTGCGGAATCGAGGACTCTTTTACCTTTCGATGCAGCGGTATATAAGTGTCGATGGTGCCCCATGTGAAAAGCAACAAAAGGGCATTTCCTATAAACCAAACAATCTTGCCTCGCAGTACCCAATATATAACCATCCCGACCTGAGCAGCAAGGAAGAACGGGAAAGCCAAACCGAAGAAAGCAGATATCGTAATTGTTGCCGGAGATATGAATGGCGACAAGGCAGCCAAGAGATAACAGGACGTAATCCCCAGATTGATAATTACCGAAACAGAATGGAGCAATGTTCCAATTCTGCCCCTTGCTTTCTTCTTCTTTTTTTCACTCATCTCTTGCAGACGACTCATAAACGCTTGCTTTGGTCGAAGAGATGACGCTTCTCTTCGGCAGTCAATGATGCATATCCCGATATACGAATTTTATCGAGGATCTCATCGATGGAAGTCTTTGTTTCTCGTATTTTGGGATCCGTTCCACTCTTTTTAGCAGCCGGATTGGCCGTTCTTCCTACTCGAAAGCGAGGCTTCGAGCATACTTTTCTTCGGCCGGAGAGCGAGCTGAAAAAGTCGGTCATGCGATCGAGCAGTCGCTGAAACCAAACTGTGATGTCCTTGCCTCGGGCCAATGAAAGGGCAAACCAGACTCCGAAAGCCGCTCCTCCGATATGTGCCACGTGACCACCGAAGTTATCCCCCGTCAATAGCAATACATCCAATACAAAAAGGATGAGAGCCAATGTCGTCAGCTTGATCCGACCTATGAATAACAGATTCACTCGCTCCCAGCGAGCATAAAAAGCCACTCCGAAGACAATGGCCATCACGCTGGCAGAAGCTCCGATCAGAGGGAAATGAGACAAACCCAATGAAAAGGCGTCAGCGAACAAGACTGCCAATACATAGAGCAATCCTCCGGCCAGTCCGCCAAGCAGATAGACACTGACCAGCCTTCTGGGATTCTGATAGCGCAGGAAAAGCTGTCCGAACCAATAGAGCCACAGCATATTGAAGAAAAGATGCCATAGATCCGAGTGCAGCCATATGTACGTGAATAGCGTCCACGGATGTCTCGAGAAGGTATATAAATCGGGGGCCAACCAAAGCCATCGCTCCACGATATACGGATCGGCACCCAAAAGAGACAGAAAGGCATGCAAAAGCCAAACGAACAAGGAGATCAAGACCGTGAATACCATCAAACGAGTATTCATATCAGCCAATCTCAGGCGTTGGCGCAGTTCTCTAATTGTAAGGTCCATCGATCTCTCCTTTCCTGCGCCAGAGGAGAATGAGTATAATACCTCCTATCATACCACCCAAATGAGCAAAGTGAGCGATGTTGCTACCACCTGCCATCGGTGCAACACCAAGGAACAGCTCTACAAGGCCATATATAATAACAAACCACTTGGCTTTGATGGGAATGGGGATAAAGAAAAGGTAGATCTCACCATTGGGGAAGAGCATCCCGAAGGCCAATAGCAACCCGAATACGGCTCCGGAGGCACCGACCGTCGTTGGCAAATTGAGGAAAGCACTCTTGAGCATCTCCGTACCCTCCGGAAAGCGAACAAACTCGGCCGGACTGTTCACGATGGGCATCAGATCCACAGCCCATACGATCTGCTGTGCCAATGCAGCCGTAAGACCACAAATAACATAGAAGATGAGGAAACGCTTCGCCCCCCAAAACTGCTCTATCAGCCGTCCGAACATCCATAGGGAAAACATATTGAAGAAGAGATGCGAGAGGCCATCGTGTAAGAACATATAGGAAACGAACTGTATGGGATTGAAACTGTCTGCCTGAAAATAATGCAGCCCCATGGTATCGTTCAGATCGATATTGAATCGTGCCTCAAGTACGTAAGTCGCGAACAGGAATATCGCATTGATGATGATCAGGTTCTGCGTTACGGGTGGAGCAAACTGATAATTCCTTTCTCTAAAGCTATTCATATTATGGATTGTTCTTGTTTTCTATTTCAATACCAAGTATTCGTGATGGGACGATTGCTCTGCTGATACTTCAGATCCTGCAAGAGTGAACTCTTCACCGATATGACGAAATTATAGGACTTGTATGCTCCTATAGGGATGAAACTGGCCGAGATAGCCCAGCAGTGCATGTCGCGAGTGACGTTGCAGGTAAGCGATGTTATTTTCTTCAAGTCGAAATTGTAGTTCGCATTGAATCCGAAGCTCCAGTTCGGTGTAGGCTGGATATTGCCGCGAAAGCTCAGATTCTGCGTTACCCGATAGTAGTGCTCCATCTTATTGACATTGTACCTATTGTAGTCGGTAGCAATATTCCAACTATAGTCGAAGGACAGGCTCCATGGGATCGAATATGCGAAGTAACCATCCTGATCCACTGCTCCGCCCTGACGGTTGCGCTCGAGGAGCGACCCCCCACTTTCATTTTGCGGTCTTCCTCCCTCAAGTATATCGGCAGCATCGTCTCCTTCAAGAGGAGTAGCCCCTGTGTTTTTCTTTTCATCTCTCCGCTCCTTTTTGCCACTGAAAAGAGCTATCAATCCGCTGAGCGACTCTTTGTTGAGCGTATAGCTGAAAGAAGTACCCGTACTGATCAGGCGTGCCAATCCCTTGCCGTTAAAAATACGCAGGTCGTTGCTCTTATAGGGAATGATCTTCCCATCTTCTCCTTCATAATACTTCGTCAAATAGGGATCGAACAGACCGGACAAGCGCAAGGTAAAGCTCTTGGAGAGGCGAAGTGCCAGCGAAGCCGAGATATTGCTCCATCGGATAGAATCGGCAAACATATTATAGGATGTAGACCACGTGAACTGATCTATCAGGCTGATCTTCTTGATCCCTGTCGAATCCGATTTGGATTTGATCTTAGCCTCTAAGTTGTTGTCAAAAGAGAAATTGACAGATCCTGCATTGCCCATGGAGGGAGCACCGAATATCTGCTCGGAATAAGGAGAGTAGAGCAGCGTATGCAGCTTGCCGTTCTGATCCGTATGCTCGAGATGCTCCCAAAAACCATATCGGCGTTTCGTGAAGTCCGGCATATAGGAGAAACTGACAGTAGGCGTGAAGCGATGACGGATCATAATGAGATTGCCTCCGAAGGAAAAAGGTTTCCAAGGCTTGAACATACCGTACAGTGTGGTAGATAAGCCTGCCGACAGGCTGTAATCGTACAGTCTGCGGAATTTATAGGTCGTGTCCGAAGGCAGAAATGTTTTCTTATCCTCATTCCACGACTTCCGTATGCCTTTCGTATACCACCACTCATTGTAGTTAACCCCCATAGTCAGATTGATATAATCCAACAAAGGGACAGTCAAACTGATCGGTACGGAATGACGCATACCATTCTTCCAATCGCGCACGAGATTGCTCTGGAGCAAATCTTTCTCTTTTGTCAAGATACTATTGCGAAGCTGACCGGAATAGCCCACACTCAACTTCTCGTACCATCGCTCCGGTCCTACACGGGTCTTCCGCTTGAAAGGATAACGCGTGGACATATTAATCGAAAGATTCGGCAAGGTAAGGCTCACCGTCGTATCGCGCATGTTCTGGCTGATATCCATGCTACCCGTAATCGAAAAAGGAGTACCCGGAAACTTGCGCGAATAGCTCACGGCCGAACTTCGTGTCGTAGCAGTACGGGCATTGACATCATAGGTGGTATTCAGCGAATTCTGGAAATAGCTCCCGGTGGCAAAATTGACATTGGCCGACAACGTTTGCAAAGGATTGGCCTTCGGATCCTGACTGTGTGTCCATCGGATATTCAGACTGGTGGTCTCGCTGTAGTCTCCGGGCACGTATTTGTCGCCGGACTTCGATACCAGATAATTGGCTTCGAACGAGCCGTTGTACTTATACCTCTTCTTATATTTCGATTGGGCTGAAATGCCCCATGACCCTTTGGAAAAGATCTCCCCACGCAATGCCAAATCGATATAGTCGCTGAAGGCAAAATAATATCCACCATTCCTCAAATAAAATCCATAGCGATTGTCCTCTCCGTACGTGGGCATCAATATACCGGACGAGTATTTGTTGGAAAAGGGAAAATAGCCGAAAGGAAGACCTATCGGCAGCGGCATATCGGCGATAACCAGATTGACCGGACCGGTGACGATGTCTTTCTCCGGATGCACCTTTGCCTTGGAAAGATTGATATAGAAGTGAGGATGATCGTGATTGTCGCAGGTCGTATAACGCCCTCCTTGCATAAACATGATATTGTCGGGCATCTTCTTGGTCTTACCGGCAGTCAGATAGCCTTCGCCCTGCTGCGTGATCACTCCGCTGATAATCCCCTTCTCCGTGCGGAAGTTGTAGGTAAAGTTCTTGGCTTCGAACGACTGCTCTCCATCCTTGAAAACAGGAAAGGCCATCGGATAACCGGCCGTATCGAGGACATAGCGAGTATAAACCGTACTGCTGTCGGTATTGAGATACATGAAGTTTGCCTCCAAGCGACTCTTTTGATAGCTTACATAGCTCTTGCCGAAAAGATAGGCACGATTCTGTCCGAGCAAAACGATGGAATCGGCAGCTTCGTACTCCACTATATCTTCCAATTCGAATTCATCGTCATACACGCTATCCTGCCGCATTGATCCGGTGGAATCGGCAGGAATGGAATCTCGAAAGGCACTGTCAGGGATAGGTTTTGCGAGAGGCACCGTGTCTTTCGCTGTAGAATCAGACAGCGCTGCATGCCGACGGTGGTGCAATCCGACTGCTCCGGCCATAGGACGTTCCGCAGCGACCAAAGTAGCACAGAGCAATCCGACAAGGATTACGGGTAATAACCATGAAAGTCTGAAACAGAGATCGGATACTCTCATTCGGATTCATTCATACTCACAGGTGAGCAAAGGTAAAAAAGAAGTTGTAATACACGATGAGGTTGTACAGGCTGCCGGGGCCGACGCATTAAATTGGTGCGGCTTCATTCGAGCGAGTTTCTTCTGAATACGAGGGATTGAGGACTTCATATTGGCCTTTAAGAGGGAAAAGATATGTTGCCGGCGGTAACGTCGTTGGACGTCTCAAAGGGGCACTCATTAAAGGGGAGTAAATTTCCACCGGTGGAAAAAGAAGTTTCCACCAGTGGAAAGTTTATTTTCCACTGGTGGAAAGATAGCTTTCCACTTGTGGAAATCCGGCGTGTACCAAATAGTCGCCTGACACACAATAAAAAGAATGAACAAAAGTGCCTGCTTATTGTGCAAAGGTCCCGAATAATAGAAGAAAGAGGCTAAGGATACAGTATAAATTTTCAAATGAAATAACCCTTGGGTTACATCGGATTTGAGTAGGGAGATATTGATATGGTTAGTCGGGGAGAACAAGCTTTCGTTTCGCTGTGATCATATCTATTTTAATGCGATAGATAGCGGTATGTGGCATGCCGCTTTCAACGGCCTTATCGAACAAATCCATTTTCTCTGGCGTGTACTTCTCGCATATCAATCGTAAGGCATGCACGCACTCCTCATGATCTGCTACACGAATGACTTGCCCCTTGACTATAGCACTCTCGAAATCGGTGGTGAAAATTCGACTCAGCATAGAGCCGGATAAGCGGGAGTCTCCCTCTTGTAGCGATTCCAGTACTTCCGAAGTATATACATCGGGTACCTCCACTCGGCCTACAAATACAATGGTGGCCGAAGGCTCATGGTTGAATAATTCGACTTTGTGTCCGGCACGTGCCGAATGAAAATACAAATTCTCCCCATCGCGCACGATGGAAAGAGGCAAAGCATAGGGTGCACCGTCCGAATCCACGACAGAAAGGACACCGTAGGCTGCCCGATTAATTACCTCCAAACCGAATTCTCGGCTCATTTCTCGATCTTTACGCCGCATGATGAATTTCCTGAAATCAAGGGTTATACTTTTTGAAACGGCGAAATATATGGTAAAAATGTCGACAAAATGATGACATTTGCAATAAAGATGGAGCAGTGTCAAAATTCTTTTGGAGCACAAAGGTGCTAAAACAGAGTCTGAAAGGAACGTACTGAAGTACGTGACTGAAGCCGAATGTCGCAGGCAACGCAGCAAATTGCTCATTATGACACGCCGTCAAAACAAAAACATCAGATCATAATGTGTAGGAGACAAATCTATGGAAACAAAACAATCTCACGCCCACGCCTGTTGCTCGGAGCACAAACATGAACATGAGGCACATCATCACGGACATCATCACCATCATCACCATCATGGCGAAAGTGGAAGCAATTTGCTTTTTGCTTTCGCTATGAACCTCTTCTTTGCTATCGTAGAGTTGGTAGGCGGTATTTTCACCGGAAGTGTAGCCATCCTGTCAGATGCCTTACATGATTTCGGTGATTCCATTTCGCTCGGCATTGCCTGGCGACTGCAGAAACTATCGGAAAAGGGTCGCGACAGATCTTTCAGTTATGGCTACAAACGCTTCTCTCTGCTCGGTGCACTGCTTATTTCAATCATTCTTCTGGTAGGATCCGTTTTTGTCATCATTGCAGCCGTACAACGTTTCTCCATGCCGGGAGAGCCCAAAGCAGGAGGGATGCTTATTCTGGCCATATTCGGATTGGTAGTCAATGGCTTGGCCGCACTCAGACTAAAAGGAAGCTCTTCGCTGAACGAACGTGCCGTGATGCTACACCTTCTGGAAGATGTGCTCGGATGGGCAGCCGTGCTTGTAGTCAGCATCGTTATGCTCTTTATCAATGCCCCGATCCTCGACCCGATACTTTCTCTATGTATCACGGCATGGATCCTGTACAATGTGTATGGCAACCTGCGTGAGACCTTCAAAGTCTTGCTGCAAGGTGTACCCGATGGGATAGACTTAGAGGGATTAAAGACGGATATACTCTCTCTGCCACATATACGTAGCATTCACGACATCCACCTATGGACACTCGACGGAGAGTCGCACGTGATGACGATTCACGTTGTGTACTGCCCGGACGATTTCAGTTCGCCCCAAGCAGTATTCGATATGAAAGAATCAGTGCGGGGGAAGTGCAGTGCCCACGGAATACGACATGCTACGATAGAATTGGATCCCGAGGGTTGCTCTTGTGGGATGGAGAGCTGCTAACTTTCGATTGCCTTCAAAATCCAATGCCCTACCAGCCGCAGTCCTTTTTCCGAGGGTCTGCGGCTGATATCTTTTCGCTCGATCACCGTTTGCATCCCATATGCTTCTTGATCAGCTATCCATGCAGCGGCTGCCTCCAAAAGATAGCATCCCATATCATACAAAAAGAGGGACGGTACAGGCATAATGTCTTCTTCGTTTAGATGAGAGGAGAGTACAACCTCCAAATCGCCTTCGGGTTGCCCTCCCTCCACATCGTGAAAAACTAAAGAGAGGTCAATCCACGGATCTCCCGATACTATCCACTCGCCTAAAAGCGATGATACGACTTCATACAAAGCATCGGCTTTTTCATTTGTGTAAAGCAAAGCCGGGTAGGCCCCTGCCATACCTGACGCATTGAAGAGTTTCGTCCACGGAAAGTATGTGACAAGATGGCCTATGGAAAGGTTTTCAGCATGGACATTATGCTCTCCGAAAACGATAAGCTCATTGTCTTGCGTATCAGTCATCATTCAGATTGGCATTAGGCGATATGTACAAGCAGTCTACAGCAAATACAGCGGAGATAGGCTCCGCAAAGCGAGTCTTTCGGTTCGCCGGACTAAGAGCAAAAGAATAAGATAAGCAATTGTGCAGTCAGCACCCTCAAGAACATGGTCAGAGGATAGACCGTGGCGTAGCCTACGGCCGGAGCATCGTGGTTAGTCGTGTTGTTGGCGTATGCCAGGGCAGGTGGGTCTGTAGTACTTCCGGCCAACATTCCCATCAGCGTAAGATAATTGATCTTATATCCTTTGCAAGCGATAAATCCGATGATAAGGAGAGGCAGGAGGGTGATTATAAAACCGTATCCGATCCATGTAAAACCACCTTTGTTTACTATCGTATCGACGAACCCCTCTCCGGCCCCCAATCCTACGCAAGCCAAGAATATGGTGATGCCGATTTCTCTCAACATCAAATTGGCACTGGGAGTCGTATAAGTCACCAGCTTATACCGATAACCGAACCGACTCAATAGAATAGCCACCACCAATGGCCCACCGGCAAGTCCCAGCTTGACGGGCTGAGGAATACCGGGCAAAACGATCGGAAGCGAACCCAAAAGGATACCGAGACCGATGCCGATGAATATGGACATTAGGTTCGGTTCGTTCAGTCGTTTGACAGAATTACCGATCAGTTCTTCCACTTTGGGCATTACCAACTCACTGCCCACTACAGTCAGACGATCGCCCACCTGTAGCGGAAGGGAAGCCAATGCTACCATCTCAACTCCGGCACGGTTCACACGTGTCACATTCATGCCATGCAATTTGCGTAGCTGCAATGAACCGAGGGTCTTTCCATTCAATTCGGACTTCGTGACGATGAATCGGCGGCTCACCAAATGCGACTCGGTAGGTATCCACTGCTTCCTATCCATCTGTACCTCAGTCCCGATGAAGTTGCTAATCACCGCAGCATTTTGCGGATTGGTAATTACGAAAACCCTGTCGTTTTCATTTAGAACCGTGTCCGAATGTGCCAGCGAAATACTGTTGGTACGCGAATCCATTGTGCGCGAAATCACGTAGTCATGACCTTTGAGCAGTTGGCGGACTTCTGCTAATGTTTTGGAGAAAACGGCCGGATTTTTTACAACCAGAGAGAGCGCAATAGCCTGGTTATCATCGTTATGTTCCAGGCTGTCTATCTTCTCTTTCTCTTTGGCCACACTGATCTTGAAAATAGCTCGTACGATCAGCATGGACGCAATGATCCCCACCACTCCGAGCGGATAAGCTACAGCATAACCGAGTGTGATAGTCGGATCGCCGGTTCCCGTTAGATCATGGAATGTCTGCTCGGCAGCTCCCAGGCCCGGTGTGTTCGTCACGGCACCGGACAGAATTCCTACCATTGTGGACATGGATATGCCTGTCACGAAGTGCAGAATCACCGTTGTCAGTACCCCCAGAAAGACAACGCCCATAGCCAGCAGGTTCAAGGTAAGCCCCCCCTTGCGAAGAGAGGAGAAAAAACCCGGGCCCACTTGCATCCCCACCGAGTAAACGAATAGGATCAGTCCGAACTCTTTGAAGAAATGATGTACGTCAGGATGCAGATTCATGCCGAAATGTCCTAAGACTATTCCGACAAAAAGAACGAAAGTAACCCCCAAAGAAATTCCGAAGATCTTTATCTTTCCCAACCAAATCCCTAAGGCAATCGTTACGGCGACCAAGAGGATGGAGTGCCCCACTCCTACACCGAAAAGCAAGTCATTAAGCCATTGCATATTCATCCAAACAGCTTTATAGTTAGTCAAATAGTATGCGACTTCTTCACTTGGCTCAAGACTTTTCCTATGACAAGAAAATGAAGCCGAAGGGCGACATGTCGCATATTTTCATGTGGTTTTATCAATTTATAAATTCTAACGGAAACCAAAGTCTCGTTCGAAACCCCACAAAAATAGTACTTATTTAGGTCGTGACATCCGAAAAACAATAAGATTTCATAGTTCGATATGATAATCATACCCCTGTAGATTCGCCGAAGGGAAGCAGAAACTCTATAAAAAAGAATGACAAGATAGAAAATGATAAGACCCTTAGGTCTGCCTTGTACGGAGCTCATCCCGCCAAGACAAGACCATAAGGGTCCGCTCACAATACACTCCAATTCCTGGCAAAAGAATCGGATCGTTTCCGCTGCGTCGGAAACAAAATTTTCCTCGGGGGATTGAAAGGGAAAGAAACGGATCCTTGTGGCAGTAAAGTCGGATTGACCACAAGTGCATTCTCTCCCGGCTTTTCCTCGAAGCCGCAGACAAAGACTTTGCAGGTCTTCTGGCTCACCCCATACTTCCGACTCCTTCCCATCCGCACAGAACGGACAGTGGATATAAATGCCGAAAGCTTAACAAGGTTCACAGCAGCGGGACTGCTCGGGATTTTCACCCGATTCCCTTTTAATCATCACCACCGATCCCGATAGGAAAAGGCAGCTCTGAACAAAGTCCGCACAAAGATAGAAAAAATAACACATTTCAGATATAGCAGGATGCATATTCCAGGGCAACCGCATCAAAAATTTAGAGAAAATACAAGTTGCTAATTTTCAAATGATTGCATTTCGGAGATTATACTCAAAGATAAAGAATGCACTCAAAACTATGATTGATAATCAGGCACTTACATTTTGATGCGGTTGTCCTGGGAAAATAGTGTGAGTTCAAGAAAATCACTAACTTTGCGCATAAATCAACTTTATGTTCTATGAAAGATATTAATAGATTGAAGATAATCCTCGTGGAAAAGAAAAAGACGAGCAAATGGTTAGCAGGAAAATTGGGAAAAGCTCCTTCTACTGTTTCGAAATGGTGTACTAATACGCAACAACCAGACTTGGTCACACTTACTCGTATAGCAGAACTCTTAGAAGTTGATCGTCGTGAATTAATCAATCCAAGTAAATAACCGCCAACATAATGCATAAAAAAGTATTAGATATTTCGGAACTTCAAATTGCAGCAAAAAAGTTCTGTGACAGAGAGAGTGGCTTTTATCGCTCTGAATTATTTGGAGTGACTGATGGTAAAGCTGTTGGGACATTCGTTGAACATCAATTTCAGAAATACTTAGAACAACAGTACGAGATGACTGTTGGAAGTTCTGCTAATGGGCTTGATTTGCCTTCTGTGAATACAGATATCAAAGTTACTTCAATTAAACAGCCTCAGTCTAGTTGCCCTTTTAAGGACAGCAAACAAAAAATCTATGGACTTGGCTATAACCTTATAGTATTTGTCTACCAAAAGTTTGATGATACTCAAGTAAAAAAAGGGTATTTGAATTTCCTCTCCTGTACTTTTATAGAATCTTCTAGAACGGCAGATTATCAAACAACAACAGGTATCCTCAATATAATTGCTAATAGTGGAAATACAGATGATATATTTGCATTTCTTGTTGACCATAAAATACCCTCTGATGAAGTGTCTTTAATGAATATGGCAGAGGACATACTTAAGAATCCTCCCAAAATTGGCTATTTGACGATCTCTAACGCTTTGCAGTGGAGGCTACAATATAGTAGAATTGTAAATCTACCAGAGTCCATTGACGGAATAACTCAAATTGTAAAACATTTAGACAAGAATGATTGACGGATGAATGTGTCTTCTCCTATATCAGATACCTTTTCTCCAAAAGGAAAAGGTATAATCCGTGAAGATTATGGTGATTGGCAGACCAGTTATGAGTTTGCCAAAAGCGTATGCTTATATCTAAAAAGTAGAGGCGTTACTCCTGAAGTTATTGTGGAACCTACTTGTGGTGTCGGGAATTTCATTACCGCTGCTATTGATGTGTTTGATACTATACAAAAGGTGTACGGAGTAGAAATCTTCAAAGGGCATATTTGTCAGACAGAACAAAGACTTCAAGATTATCGAAATAGAAATCGTATTGTTTATTACAAATTATACAACACAACTGTCTTTGCTTTTGACTTTAAAGAAATAGCCCGTGAGAACACTAATAAAAGCATTTTAGTATTAGGCAATCCTCCCTGGGTAACAAATAGCAATTTGGGAAAAAATAACAGCACCAATTTACCTGCAAAAGGCAATATTGACAAAACAAGAGGAATAGAAGCTATAACAGGAAAGGGAAACTTTGACATTGCAGAAAGTATCTGCAATTTAGTAATTGATGCGTTTTCTGATCATGATAATACTCACATTGCAATGCTTGTCAAAAGTTCTGTTATTAGAAATATTTTATATCGACAACACTTTCATCCACGTCGTATACAGGATATCAGACAGCTTTGCTTTGATGCCCAAAAAGAGTTTAAAGTTTCTGTTTCAGCATCTTTGTTTGAATGTCATATTGGGGGGGATTGTCAAAAACAATGCCTATCGTATGATTTTTACTCAAAGAAATACTCTCATAAGTTCGGGTGGGTGAACGAGGCGTTTGTTTCACATATCCAAGATTATGAGCAGACCTGTTTCCTTGATGGTCAATCTCCGTTAATTTGGCGCTCTGGTATAAAGCATGACTGTGCGAAAGTCATGGAACTATCATTAAAAGACACCTTGTACTATAATGGACTAAAAGAGATTGTCGATATCGATGACAAAACGATTTTTCCTTTGCTTAAGAGTTCTGATATTGGCAGAGGAATAAAGGGGGTAAGAAAATACTTAGTATTACCTCAAACAAATATTTCAGAAGACACCTCTATTTTGAAAAAAAGAGCATCAAAAACATACTCATATCTTCTATCACACGCCGTACATCTTGATGCTAGAAAAAGTATTATATACCGAAATAAACCAAGATTTAGTGTTTTTGGCTTAGGAGATTATTCATTTGCTCCTTACAAGGTGGTAATTTCTTCCTTATATCCAGACTTGATTTTCTCTTTGGTGAAACCCATTGCAGGTAAACCCGTAATGGTTGATGATACATGTTATTTGCTTGGTTTTAAGGATCTTGAATACGCAAAACTTACTCTTTTTATTCTGCAAAGCGAACTTCTTAAGAGATTTATCCGAAACATCTCGTTTAAAGGAACAAAGCGTATCATAAATAAGGATTTGTTAATGAGGATTGATCTTTACAAGCTTTCCATGACTATAGATTATAAAGGTGTCGATATTGCACAAGAAAAGATTATTGAATATCAAAACTGGCTATATTTGCAGACTCAGCTAAGCTTATTCGACTATTAATGCAACAAATCAAAACAAACAAGGAAGAAAATGATTTGCAAATTACCTGATCCAATCATAAATGATGTAAACCCTTTTGAGAATTGCAAACTTGATCGTCAACTGTATGCAGATATTCTGACAAAAGTAATTTGTCAGAATCAGGGTTGTGTATTTGCAATCGATGGAGAATGGGGAAGTGGGAAAACCACATTTGTAAAGATGTGGAAGCAAAGCCTTGTGAATAAAGGTTTTCATGTTCTATTCTTTAATGTTTGGGAACATGACTTTGTCACAGACCCTATAGTAGGGCTGGTTAGCCAATTCCGAGATATGGAAAATGGAGATAGAGAAAAAGCTACACTCGCAAAGATTACAGCTGCAGCAGGGAAAATTGCAACGGGTGTATTACCGGCCATAGTTAAAGGATTATCAAAAAAGCACTTAGGAGAAGAAGTCGTAGATGTCTTTGAAGCTGCGACTCACACTATAGCAAACTCGTTCGATAAGGTTATTGATAAGTATATTGAACAATGTCAGTCTATGGATGAGTTTCGCAATTCTCTTGAAAACCTTGTAAAAATCACATCAAAAACAGAAAGACCATTAATTTTCATTATTGATGAATTAGATCGCTGTAATCCACATTTCGCTGTCAAGGTTCTAGAACGTATAAAACACTTGTTTAATGTTTGCAACATTGTATTTGTGCTTTCAATAGATAAAAAACAATTATGCCATTCAATATGCGGATACTATGGTAGTGAGAACTTAAATGCCGAAGAATATCTAAAACGATTTATTGATATTGAGTATAAACTTCCAGAGCCTGATGCTAAAAAGTTTTCGGCTTATCTATATGATGTGTACGGATTTGATGAATTCTTTGCCTCTAAGTCAAGATCTGAATATTTTCATTGCGGTGCAGAAAAAGAGGAGTTTTTAAGAATGGCTCACATCTTATTTGAGTATATGCACCTTAATCTGAGACAGATGGAAAAGATTTGTGCACATATTAGATTAGCCCTTCTAACTTTTAAAGAGAATCAATATGTAAATCCAGGTATTGTTCTAATGCTAATGTGTTTCCGCGTGACAGATGCAAATTTCTATAGTCAGATAGTTACTAAACGCCTAACAGTACAAGAACTGCTTAGTCACATAGAAGAAACATTGCCAAGCAATATATTCATAGAAAATGAATATAACAGATATACTACCTTTCGATATGCTGTCTGGGAGACTGCTAGATTGATTGTTGCTTACAATTTAGACATCAATGGGCAGCAATCTTGGAATTTAATAAAAAGGGACCAGGACCTAGATGATGCTTCAAAAGAAACTTTTAAGCTACTACTTACCCCTAAAATAATTCCACAAGAGGTTTTACTCGAATCGATGAAATGGTATTGTGAAAATACTCATCGTAACGACAGAATACTTCCACTTAGCTATATAACGCAGCATATTGAACTTCTCACATCATTTCAATAATAACGAGAGGAAGTTTATTTACGAGCTTTCAAAGAAGCAATGTACTATACTTACATACATTTCTTTGTATCAATACTGTGGGGAAGAAGTATTCTGTTCCTTTCCAAAAACTGTTTGAAGCTGTAGCGTTTTGTTGCATAGAATAGTGTATATAATAACATATAGCACAATAAAGTAATGGTATAAGTCATGCATTTCTTGGTGTAAACAGGCTTAAAATACAAATATTCTTAAATCTGTCTATAAGCGTCAATATGCTTTTTCTGCATCATATTGTTGCATCAGCCTTTCCATATCCCTTGCAATCTTTTGGTCGGTGATTTGGGCGTAGATTTGCGTGCTGGCAATGGACGAATGTCCCATCATCTTGGCGATGCTCTCTATCGGAATGCCTGCCTCCAAGGTCAGCGTGCCGAAACTATGCCTTCCAACGTGATAGCCCAGCGGAGTACGAACGCCACACGCCAAGCCCACGGCTTTGAGATGGGTAAGCAGTTTGCCCTTGCTCAAGGTATCGGGAAATATCTTGTAATCCTCTTTGCTATTCTCCTTCGTGTAGAGCGAAAGTATCTGCTCCGCTATCGGGTGTAGAGGTATCAAACTCTCCACTTCCGTTTTCTGTCTTGCCTTGCGGATATACCGCTTCCCTTCGCTGTTCGTTTCGATTTGCGAAGCTCGCAGGCTCTGCAAGTCGGCAAAAGCCAACCCCGTAAAGACAGAGAAAAGAAACATCCTTCGGCTCAATTCTGCCCCTTCCTCCTGCAACGGGAATGCCAAGAGCTTTGCCACATCGCCCTTGCTCAGGAAACGAGGCTTACGCTCCACGGCTTCGTACTTCACCTCTTCAAACGGATTGAAGCGTATTGTTCCCTGACTGACGGCTCGATACATCAGCCGACTTAACCAACACAAATGCCTGTTTATCGTTGCAGGGGCATAGCCCTCTTTCTTCAAATAGAAACGATAATCATCAAAGAAATCTATCGCAAGAGCCGTTAGGGGAACATCCTCCTCTCCAAAACTTTGCACAAAGGCGTTAAGCTGTCTGTCGGAACACCGATTGTTACTATACGTTCCCTCGCTCTTGCTTTCTCGTT
>OHBE01001594.1_pt1 | contig 19259 bp, 19 predicted proteins | sample 1577231 | NCBI WGS metagenome assembly OHBE01 (sample SAMEA3541506, study PRJEB24748) | human gut metagenome | biome: human gut; feature: human-associated habitat; material: faeces | place: China | collected 2012 | reverse complement strand
GCACGGTAAAAGCGTAGGTTTTGCATCGCAAAAGAGCCGCTTTCGCAACGCCAAAGCGCAGTTATCGCTTTTTAAAGAAATTATCTTTACAAAGCGAAGGATATTCTTATCATCTGGCACAAGTAATAAAAGAGAAAACAATTTGCCAAATAAAACATTACTGTCTCTGTATTTGTACACAAGTTTTACAGGCTTTTCACCATTATTATGAACACTTTAGGAAACTTTGTGTAAAATCCTTGCTGATAAGATATTTTTTTGTAACTTTGTTGTCAAAATAGAACATAAAATATACAAAAACGTATGCTTACATTAAAGCTCATCAGTGAGGAAACTGAACGTGTAATAAAAGGTCTTGAAAAGAAGCACTTCAACAAGGCTAAAGAGACCATTGAGAAGGTATTGAAATACGACAGAATGCGCCGTGAATACCAACAAAAGCTCAATAATAACAAGCAAGAACAAAATCTTCTTTCAACACAGATTTATGGGTTAATGAAAGAAGGCAAGGAAGACGAGGCGAATGAAATAAAGAACAAAGTAGCTGAACTAAAGGCTGCTGATAAAGACTTGCAAACCAACATGGAGAAGGCACAAGCCGATATGACCGACTTGCTGCTTACTATCCCCAATATAGCCAATGTAGGTGTGCCCGAAGGTAAAAATGATGAAGTAAAAGAAGGTGGCGAAAAGCCAACTTTCGAGGGCAAAGCACTTTGCCACTGGGAATTATGCGAGAAGTACAACCTCGTTGATTTCGAGCTTGGTGTTAAAATAACAGGGGCAGGTTTCCCTATTTACATAGGAAAAATGGCTCGTTTCCAACGTGCCTTGGAAGCATTCTTCCTTGAAGAAGCACGCAAAAGCGGCTACTTGGAAGTGCAGCCACCCCTACTCGTTAATCAGGCATCAGGCTTGGGAACAGGTCAGTTGCCCGACAAGGAAGGACAAATGTACCATGCGCAGGCAGACGACCTCTACTTGATTCCAACAGCAGAAGTACCTGTTACAAATATCTTCCGTGATGAAATTCTTGACGAGAAGGAGCTTCCTATCAAGCGTTGCGCTTACTCTTCATGCTTCCGTCGCGAAGCAGGCAGCTACGGAAAAGACGTGCGCGGACTCAATCGTTTACACCAATTCGACAAGGTAGAGATTGTACGCATAGACACTCCGCAGCACTCTTATCAATCATTGAACGAAATGTTGGAACACGTTGAAAATCTGTTGATAAAATTAGAACTCCCCTACCGTATTCTCAAGCTATGTGGTGGCGATATGAGCTTCACCTCTGCTATCTGCTACGACTTTGAAGTATGGAGTGCAGCACAAGGGCGTTGGTTGGAGGTAAGCTCTGTTTCTAACTTTGAAAGCTATCAGGCAAATCGCTTACATTGCCGCTATCGCCGTGCTGAAGACAAAAAAATAGAGCTGTGCCATACACTGAATGGCTCGGCATTGGCTTTGCCTCGTATAGTGGCAGCCATACTGGAAAACAATCAGACCCCTGAAGGAATAAGAGTACCGAAAGTGCTCGTGCCTTATTGCGGATTTGAAATGCTTGACGACCAAAACTTTTAAGCATTAAGTTTTTATAGTCGCAAATATACGCTTAGCAAGAATAGATAAGAAATCAAAAGCATTATATAGGTTTAAACGAACTTAGCGATACAGCTAAACGTAAATCCTAAATACAAAAAGAGAGTATAAAATTAGAATCTATAAATAACTTAACCTTTAAAACATGAACAAGATTATCAGCAAAGAGCAATTCTCCGAAAAGGTTTTTTGCATCGTTGTAGAAGCACCGCTCATAGCACGCAGCTGCAGGGCAGGTAACTTTATAATAGTACGCGTAGACAAGAACAGCGAACGCGTGCCTTATACTATTGCTAAGGCTGACCCTGAAAAAGGCACTCTCACCATGGTAATACAAGAGGTGGGACTCTCTTCTACCAAATTGTGCCAGCTCGAACCAGGCGATGAAGTACTCGACATTGTTGGTCCATTGGGACAGGCATCGCACATAGAGAACTATGGTACAGTGGTTTGCGCTGGTGGCGGTATCGGTATCGCAGCCATTCTCCCTATTCTGACAGCATTCAAGAAAGCTGGCAACCGTGTCATCTCTGTATTGGCAGGTCGCACAAAAGAATTGGTGATTATGGTAGATGATGTAGCCAAATACTCTGACGAGGTTATTATTATGACCGACGACGGAAGTATGGGTAAAAAAGGCGTAATAACCGTTGGCGTTGAAGAAGTACTTCAACGTGAGAAAGTAGATAAAGTGCTGGCTATCGGCCCTCCTATAATGATGAAGTTCACATCTTTGCTGGCTAAGAAATATGGCATACCAAACGACGTTTCACTGAATACGATTATGGTGGACGGAACAGGTATGTGTGGAGCATGCCGTCTTACCATCGGTGGAAAGACGAAGTTCGTCTGCATTGATGGCCCTGAATTTAATGGCGACCTTGTTGATTGGGACGAAATGTTTAAGCGTATGGGCACCTTTAAAGATGTAGAGCGCGAAGAAATGGAAAGGAAACAAGACCAGATAGGCCATCACCATATAGAAGTAGAAACTGCTGAAAGCACGGTAAAAACAGAATTAACTCCTGCGGAAGAAACAAAACAGGCATTCTCTGAACTTGTCGACCGCAACGCTGAATGGCGTACGGAATTGCGCAAGAGTATGAAGCCGAAAGAACGTACAGCTATTGAAAGAGTGCAAATGCCAGAACTCGATCCTGTTTACCGTGCAACTACACGTTTGGAAGAGGTGAACAAAGGTCTTACAAAAGAAATGGCAATGCGCGAGGCACAACGCTGTCTCGACTGTGCAAAGCCTACTTGCGTGGAAGGCTGTCCGGTAAACATCAACATTCCAAGTTTCATTAAGAATATTGAACGCGGACAATTCCTTAACGCTGCACGTGTATTGAAAGATACTTCTGCTCTACCAGCAGTTTGTGGTCGTGTTTGCCCGCAAGAGAAACAGTGCGAAAGTCGTTGTATTCACTTAAAGATGAACGAGCCAGCTGTTGCTATCGGCTATCTTGAAAGATTTGCTGCCGACTACGAACGTGAAAGTGGCAACATCACATTACCAGAGCTTGCTCCTTCTAATGGTATTAAAGTTGCTGTTATTGGTTCAGGTCCTGCAGGACTTAGCTTTGCTGGCGACATGGTTAAGCGCGGATTTGAGGTTTACGTATTCGAAGCATTGCACGAGATTGGCGGTGTGCTTAAATACGGTATTCCAGAGTTCCGCTTGCCAAACAAAATCGTTGAGGTGGAAGTAGAGAACTTAAGAAAGCAAGGAGTTCATTTCCAAACCGATACAATTGTTGGTAAAACTATTAGTGTGGAGGAATTGAAGCAAAACGGTTTCAAGGGTATCTTTGTTGGTTCTGGTGCTGGTTTGCCTAATTTTATGGGTATTCCAGGCGAAAATAGCATCAATATTCTTTCAAGTAACGAGTATCTTACCCGTGTAAACTTGATGGACGCAGCGAACCCAGAGACCGATACACCAATCATTATTGGAAAGAAGGTTGTTGTTGTTGGTGGCGGTAACACTGCCATGGACTCGTGTCGTACAGCAAAGCGTCTCGGTGCTGAGGTTACACTTGTCTATCGCCGCTCATTGGAAGAAATGCCAGCGCGTGTAGAAGAAGTAAAACACGCACAGGAAGAAGATATCAACTTCCTTACGTTACACAATCCGAAAGAATATCTTGCTGACGAAAACGGACGTGTTTGTGGAGCTGTTCTCGATGTTATGGAACTTGGAGAACCTGATGAAAGCGGACGTCGCAGACCACAGACTACTGGCAAGACCATTACTATCGAGTGCGACCAAGTGGTTGTTGCAGTAGGTGTTTCGCCTAATCCGCTTGTACCAAACTCTATTGAAGGATTGGAATTAGGACGAAAGAATACTATCGCTGTAAACGATGGCATGCAAAGCTCTATTCCAGAAATCTATGCAGGTGGCGACATTGTACGTGGTGGAGCCACAGTAATCCTCGCTATGGGAGACGGAAGAAAAGCTGCTCTCAACATGGCAAACGCTTTATTAGAGAAATAAAAAACATAGACGATATAATTAAAAGGAGTTAAAGAGAAATCATTAAAGTTTTTCTTTAACTCCTTTTCTATGCTAACCAACGTACTTCTATCGCTTCGGATACGAATCTAAGCCCTGATGCAAAGAAATAAAAAACAAGCAAATAAGTAAGTAATAAAAATAAAAAGTCAGGCATTTCTTCTTTTTTCTTTATAAAAAGGTGTATCTTTGTAGAATACAAAAAACAATTTACTAAATCTTATAAATTATGGAAGAGAATTATTTTGCTCCATCAGAGTTAATCATTAACGAAGACGGAGGTATTTTCCACCTTCATTTAAAACCACAACAACTGGCAGATAAGGTTATTCTGGTTGGCGATCCAGGGCGTGTTGCTTTAGTTGCTTCACATTTTGACGGAGTGGAATGTGAAGTTAATAATAGAGAATTTAGAACCATAACAGGTAAGTTTAAAAACAAACGAATAACTGTATTGAGTACAGGTATCGGTTGCGATAACATTGATATTGTTCTCAACGAACTTGACGCATTGGCTAATATTGACTTTGAAACAAGAAAAGAAAAGACCAACTTCCGACAACTCACCTTGGTACGCATTGGTACTTGTGGAGGTCTTCAGCACAACACTCCTATCGGAACATTCATAGCATCAGAAAAAAGTATCGGTTTCGATGGCTTGCTCAACTACTATGCAAATCGGGAAAAGTTAGACGTTGAGTTTGAAGAAGAATTCAAGAAGCAGGTAAAATGGCTGCCACAATTAGGCAATCCATACGTAGCAAATGCAGACAAAGAATTGTTAGAACAAATTGCACAAGACGATATGGTACGCGGTGTAACTATCGCTTGCGGTGGTTTCTTCGGCCCTCAAGGTCGCCGTCTACGTGTTCCATTGGCAGACCCTCAACTTAATGAGAAAATCGTTGAGTTTGAATACAAAGGTCATAAGGTTACAAACTTTGAAATGGAAAGCAGTGCATTGGCAGGTCTGGCACAACACATGGGACATAAAGCCCTAACTTGTTGTATGGTAATAGCTAACCGCCGCCAAAAAGAAGCTAATGTTGGCTATAAGAATACCATTGACGGATTGATTAAGAAGGTACTTGAAAGAATCTAATTTACAGTACCTCTACAAATAAAAACAAGAGAATTAAGGAGTTTTAGCATGCTGCATCAATCGAGACACAACTTGTTTCGTTGCACAAGCAATAATGGCTTAACTCCTTAATTTCATTATATAACGCTTTAAGTTCCCTCTATAATGCAAGTATACAACAACCTTCTCAACTCCTCTGAAACCATCTGCGCATTGGCAACGCAGCCAGGTGGCGCAATAGGTGTAATCAGAGTTTCAGGCAGTAAAGCAATTGAAATCGTGGACTCCATCTTCTCACGACCGATTCTGAACGCCCCTGCCAACACCCTGCATTATGGAGAAATACTCGATAAAGACCATCAAACCATTGACGAAGTGGTTGTCTCTATTTGGCGTGCACCTCATTCCTACACAGGCGAAGACTCGGTAGAGATATCGTGCCACGGCTCAGCATACATCTTAGAGCAAGTCTTACATCGCTTAATCGAAAGTAACTGCCGCCAAGCCAAACCTGGCGAATACACTCAACGTGCCTATCTGAACGGCAAAATGGACTTATCACAGACCGAAGCTGTTGCTGACCTCATTGCCTCTACCAACAAGGCGTCTTACAAACTTGCCCTTTCACAGCTCAAAGGGCACTTCTCTTCAGAGCTTTCCACGCTGCGCAACCAGCTTCTCAAGATTAATTCGCTTCTCGAACTCGAACTCGACTTCTCCGACCACGAAGAATTAGAGTTTGCCGACCGCACCGAATTAATTGCCCTCTCCGAAGAAATTGACCATAAAGTAACCACTCTCGCACGTTCATTCAAGACAGGACAAGCCCTCAAAAACGGTATTCCTGTAGCCATTATAGGCAAAACAAACGTAGGGAAATCGACTCTTCTTAACCGACTCCTCCGTGATAATCGCGCCATTGTAAGCGATATTCACGGAACTACCCGCGATATTATAGAAGACACCATCAGTATTAACGGTGTAGATTTCCACTTTATCGACACCGCAGGCATACGCAAAACCACCGACTATGTTGAGCAATTAGGCATTGAACGCACCCTCGCCACTCTCGAAAAAGCTCAAATCGTGCTATGGGTTGTAGACAATGAACCCACCGAAAGCGAGAAAAAAGAAATCCTCGCTCAATGCGCCGACAAACACTTAATTCTCGTACACAACAAAGTAGACGACCTTACTGAGCCTACAAATCAACAGAGCCACGCTGCAACCTCGCACGACTCAACTTATACTTATCACGAAATTTCCATATCAGGTAAATACAACTTGGGTATCAACCAACTTGAAGCCCTAATATATAAGGTAGCCGACTTACCCGAAATAACAGAAAACACCACTATCGTTACCAATGCACGGCACTATGATGTCCTCACTCGTGCCCACGCATCCCTTCTTCGAGTGCAAGAAGCAATGGCAATGAATCTCAGTGGCGACCTTATTTCCGAAGATTTAAAAGACACTATCTCCATACTCGCCGAAATTACAGGCGACCAAATTACTCCACAGGAAACGCTGCATAACATATTTAAACATTTTTGCATCGGAAAATAACTTTATAAATAACTATTATAACAACAGGCGTAATGGACATTTGATAGGCTGAAACCCCTCAAATTTCCATTACGCCTGTTGTTTTTAATTATTTATTTCCATTGAAAATGTTCTTTTCCTGCACCAACCTCAAAGTGATATTTTACAATACCGAGGTCAGTACCGCTCCATTTGCCATTATCGCAGCTGATGCTCACCTCATTGTTTTTACCTGAAATCATAAATTTCTGTTTATTCATTGCTGTAGGTGCAAGCAATGCTACTTCTACACCTTGTTTAAACCATTCTGGCATTGTTCCGTCATATTGGCAAACATCTTCGAAAGCTTTTGATTTATGAGCTACCCCCTGTAACAGACCATAACCAAGAGCGATAATACCATTTATCACAGAACCCTCAACGTCTTTGCCAACACTATTCTTGCTATAAGTACCGCCAACCCACCAAGAGTTCAAACCAAGTGTCTGAGCATACAATGCAATATCAATACCGCAATAGCCCAATGATTCTTCAATATCTGATCTTTCAGGTCCTGAAAGCACGAGATAATTCTTAAGACCTTTTGTCATAAAGAACTTCATCACTCCCCAGACAGGTACACTCTCGTTAGTTACAAGTTTGATGTTTACCTTGTGTTCTTTGTTCACTTGCTCAATTCTTGCTTTCAATGCCTTTACAACAACTTCATCAAGTGGTTTATTCTGAAATTTACGCACGGTATGGCGTGCATATATTGCTTCTTTAATATCCATATTTCAATTATTTTTATCCCATTTCCAAAATCATCTTCGTCCCAAACTGGTACCATATCATGGTGTATATATTTATACCATCACTAAAGTGATGTTTATTGTTGGTTCTCTAACTTTATCTTCACTTTATTGAAGACTACAAGTGCAAACCTACTCTATTTTCTCGAAACGAACAATCTTTTTCGGGGAAATATGCGAAAAGCAAGAACTATTTAACATTTTGTCCCAAATTCCACCCAATAGTTATTTATACTAAATTTGTAATAGAAAGCGAATATTAGAGAATAAAAAGAAAGCAGAAAGATTTTGTATCGATAAATAGTCAGTGATTATCAGAAAATTTCAATAACAGCGTAAGCTATTAAAAACAATACTTTACGTTGTTCTCTTTTCCATCAATAGCAATTGATAGAAATACTTTCTATTCCACACTTTCGTCCTATCTATGAATTTACCTACTTTTATCAACATACTCTAACTTATCTTGCTTCTTGATTATGGCTATACAGCAAGGCATTCTACCTTCTATTAATTCATAAGAAACATTTGTAAATCCAAGCTTTTCAAAAAATGTCTTGTAGGTTTTCTCGCTAAATCTTCCTACAAATATTTTTGAAAACCGATTAACAAACCACACCAAAACCTGCGACAAGCCCCAAGTGTGGTTTACCAAATAAGTTGGAATAATCACTTCTCCACCCTTTTTACATACCCTCAACAATTCTCTTAACGCAATTTCGGGGTACTCCAATAAGTGAATAACGTTAGCTGCAATTACCTTGTCGAAAGTTTCATCAGCATAATTCAAGTGTAAAACATTTTCTTTCTCAACCCTTACATTATCTAATTTCGCACACCGTTTACGTGCCTGAACAAGCATACCATCGGAAAAATCTGTGGCTGTAAGACTTCTACAGATAGCAGCAATATGAACACTTATCATACCAGTGCCACAAGCACACTCCAGCACTTCGTCATCAGAAGCTATTCTCTCAGCAACTTTCTTGCACATCTCCCGATTAACTCTTCCATTATACAATTTCTCGAAGAATGTATAATATTTAGATACTAAATCCCAAAACATTGTTTCTATTCTTTTGTTTTGCTACAAAGTTAGGAAATAACTGTTGCAACCAAGTTGCAAAGTTCTCATTAACATCAAAATAGTCTTAGCATTTCTTTTCGTTAATTATATACAAACAGAAGCCTTGTTTGTTAAAAAATAAGCGTGAAACAATGGCAGGAAGGGCGATTTTACGAACAACAGAAATATTATTTGTAAATAAGCGCAACATTCGTGTGCAAGTATAACTATCTAAGGAACAATTTATTATATCTGATTATGGGATATTTGTGCAACAAAACACACCGTAAATACTCGCAAAACGAACAATTAAAGCAACATAAAGAACTGAAACAACGTTGCAAGAGCGGCTATTTTGCAATGCGAAAGCGGCTGTTTTACCCGGTTAAACCTACGTTTTCACTTAGCGAAAGCGTAGGTTTGAGAAAACGGGAACGATTTTATTGAAAAATAATGGCTTTTTTATTGTTTCACAATTCTATTTCAACGATTCAACCCCAGTTTTTGCAATAAACACTTGTATACACTTTTTTAGATTTCAACGACTCTTACTCTTGGGCAGTGGTGGCACTCAAACTGAAAGAGATTTTTGGTGCAAACGACATCAACGACCTGCCTATCTTCTTCAACATCGCATGGTACGAGCAGAAGGCAGTCATCGTTCTGCTTGCCCTCCTGCACCTTGGCGTGAAGAATATACATATCGGTCCTACCCTTCCAGCTTTCGTTTCTGAAGGCGTACTCCAAGTGTTGGTTGACAATTTCGGACTTGCAGGCAATTCTACAGTGGAAGAAGACATTCAGAAATATATTCTCTGACATACACGTCCCTCGATAAATAACTATCGGGGGATTTTCTTTTTACATACAATAAGAAAGAATAAAGTGCGTTATTTCTTAAAAGCAAACAAATATGGAAGCATCAATGTACGAAATACTAACAAATAGTCCTTTCTTCAATGGATTAACTGCTAAGGAAATTAAAGAGCTATTACAAACAGTAAACTATAAAATAGTGGAATACCCTGCCAAGGAGATATATACGCTTGCTGGTATGCCTTGCAAGTATGCCGACTTTATTCTCAAAGGCGAACTGATTTCGCGTATGACTGGTTTGTCAGGCAAGCAAGTGCAGATAGACCGTCTGAAAGCTTGCGTCTTGATAGCTCCAGCGTTTATTTTTGCAAAGAACAACGCTATGCCCGTGAGTGTAGAAACCGCACAGCACACTACCATTATGCGCATGATGCCATCGGAACTTAAACATCTGATAGATACCAACGAGCGCATACGTATGAACTTCATTCAGCTTCTTTCGTCTATTGATGTCTTCCTCACCCAGAAACTTCGTATGCTATCCCTCTTCACTGTCCGCGAAAAGGTGGCTTACTTCTTGATGAAAGCAGCCAAAGAACAGCAAAGCCGCACAATAAAACTCAGTAATAGCCGTCAGGAGATAGCCGACACATTCGGTATTCAGAAGTTCTCGTTATTGCGATGCCTTTCCGAATTTGAAGATAACGGTGCCATTAAAATAGATGGAAAACAGATAACTATTCTCAATTCAGATAAAATGAAATAAGTAACAACTGAATCCTATCAAAGTTCACAATTAAATAACATGCAGAATAATAGCAAAAGCCACGCAAACCGAAAATTTGCGTGGCTTCTTTTTTGCTTTGTTCAACAACTCGTCTTTGTTTTTGAGCGAGCAGGCGACCAAAGTAAAGATGCAAAAGAAAGTTGCAAAGAGAGTTTATTTATAATATCAGAGTGCTTGGCATACTGAGATAGAGGCACTGCCAATTTGGCAGGCATATTATAAGGAAAGGTTCTGGTATAAACATTGCTTTTACTGTTTAAAAAAGTTATGACAGAAAACCTTATAGAGAAAATTTCTCACTACAATCTCTTCAATTACCTCTTTCCTGGAGTCATTTACGTAATAGTCGCTAACCATTTCACACGACTGAAACTACCAACTGAGAATCTCTTGGAATTTCTCTTTTTGTCCTATTTGATAGGCTTGGTTGTTAGTCGGATAGGTTCAATCCTTGTCAAGCCTTATCTGATAAAGAAGCTACCATGCTATCCCAAAGAGGTACAATATAATGATTTTATTGAAGCTGTAAAACAAGACCCCAAAATAGATATACTCTCATCAGAGCGTAATATATATCGCACATTGATTGCTTTGGGAATTATGATTTTAGTAACAATAATCTTTGACCCTATTGTTAAATGGCTTAATCTTTCAGAAATAGTAGTATTCATCCCACTTGTTATTGGATTAGTGATACTATTTATTTTTGCCTACGTAAAACAGACAAAATTTATTAATAAACGAATAGAAAAAATAAAGAAATGAGTACAGTTAAATCTTTTTCGGTTGGCAATGGCGACATGTTTTATATCAAACACAACAGTAGCAACTTTACTGTGATAGACTGTTGCCTTAATGATGATCGTAAGGATGAAATCATCAATGAAATTAAACGTGAGGCTAATGGCAAAGACATTTGTCGTTTTATTTCTACACATCCAGACGAAGACCACATTTGTGGATTGGAAACCTTGGACGAGAAATGGAAAATCCTTAATTTTTATTGTGTCAAGAATGAAGCAGATAAAGATGACAAGAGCGATAGCTTTGAAAAGTATTGCGAATTGAGAGATTCATCTAAAGCCTTCTATCTTTATGAAGGATGTGCTCGTAAGTGGATGAATCGATCGGGAGAGGGGAGAGGCAGTGCTGGTATAAATATTCTTTGGCCTGATACGTCCAACGAAGAGTATAAGGCTGCTTTAGAGGCCGCTGCCGATGGCGAGAGTCCCAACAATATCTCGCCCATCATTAGATATTCGATAAAGGACAATGGCACATTCATGTGGATGGGAGACCTTGAAACTGACTTTATGGATTCTATATCTGATAACTTAGACCTTCCACAAACCAATGTGCTTTTTGCTCCCCATCACGGTAGAGATAGTGGCAAAGTCCCATTTAACCTCCTGGAAGATATTTCTCCAGACATCATTGTTATAGGAGAGGCTCCATCTAAATACCTCAATTATTATTCCGGCTATTTTACCATTACTCAAAATAGTGCAGGAGATATAACATTTGAGTGCGAGGACAATTATATTTATGTTTATTGCTCCAATAAAAATTATGCAAAAGAACTTGGGGATAAAGCAAAAGAGAAAGGAGGAAAATATATTTTCCATGAGAACCTTCGGGCATCAAATTCAAATTATGCTTTTACGTTGAATTGCAACGACTAAGTCCGTTTATAGTACTTGTGGCAATTACTGTCTATGATAGCTATGCTATATGCCAATGACAAATCAGTCGACTGTTTTTGAAAATCAGTCGAGTATTTTTGAAAATTAGTCGACTGTTTTCTTGCATTCTAACGATTGATTTTGTACCTTTGCAGTAGTGATAAAACACAGAATACCGACAGAGGGCATGCGCTCCTAACCTCTGAAAGACTAACCTACAAGGAGCACTTAATATAAAACTATGGCAAACAGACCTTTAGCCTATATGCTTTCAGAGCGCAAGGCAAATCTCGGAAAGATGGCTGGAAAAACCGTCATTCAAGCACGTCCGACAGGGCGCAAACGTGTAGACCACCGCAGTTTCTGCGATGAGGTAGCTCACGCAACAACATTCACTGGGGCAGAAGTAGAAGCCGTTCTGCGACTTGCTGCCGACATTGCGAAAAAGCATGTTGAGAACGGTGATATTGTGGACTTTGGCGACATCGGTACATTGAGTCCATCGTTCCATAGCAAACTTGTGGAGAAAGGAAAAGAAAAGTTCAATCCCAACATACACATTACCGAGCCTATTGTACGCTTGACACCCTCAAAGAAGTATTTCACACTTACTGGTGTGAGCTACGAACGTGTAGATGCTCCTGCCAAGAAGTCGTCTGAGGAGAATCCTACACCGCATCCATAAGATGTTCTGATTCACAATAAAATATTCTTATATAATAAAAACTGCCAATGGTATTAGTGTTACCATTAGCAGTTTTTATAGTTATCTTATTTGTTTTTCTTTTAATAGATATACTTACTCTATGCTTCACTTTTACTGCATATTATAAGTATGCACGCTTACGCCTTGTGCAGATGGCAGATAATTTATACCCCACCAACACATTTGCAGGAGAGCAAAGTTGATGATAAGTATCCACATAGCCACTTCTAAGTTGCAATTCTTACGCAAACGATAATGAATATAAGTAAGATAAGCCAACCAAGTGGCAGCTGCCCAAGTTTCTTTAGGGTCCCATGCCCAATAGTGTCCCCATGCTTCTTTTGCCCAAAGAGCACCTGTGAGCATACCCAACGAGAGGAATGCCCAACCTATATAAACGAGATTGTCTGTTATATCAAGCTCCTTGTGGGTTACTATCTTGCTTTTCTTGAAGAACAACAGATAAACAGCCATCACGAAAGCACCGCCCAAGAGTGCGTAAGCAAACATATAAATGATTACGTGTGGTGCAAACCAAGGACTCTGCAATGCAGGCATAAGGGTTTTGCTATGAATTTCTGGTTTCAGAAGATTGAAGCAAATGAAAACCAGAGAAAGCACAGTGGAAAATGACAACAGCCACTTATAATCCCAACGACTGTAAACAATGATGCCTGCTAATGGCAGGAAGAAAGAATACCACAAACGCGTTTCGCCCATAGTACGCATTGGAGGACGGTCGAGAGCAATCCACATAATGAGGATATAACTGAAGAATACCGCTAATCCGAGTATCGTAGCACTATAAGCAACTGTCTTCTTATCTTTCCATGCTGCATAAGCACCTGTTGCCCAAAGCAACACAGCTGCTACAGCAAAATATATAAAGTAATTCCAGAACGCTATCATTTCTTATCTTCCTCCTTCTTATATTTATTACGACCTGCTGTGATAAACATGAGAACTGCACCTATGAGCAACAGGTAGATGCCCACATAAGTGGCAGGCAACCAAGGGTCGGATACGAGTTCATACACGCTGAGGGTGCTCCACTTTCCTTGTTCTTTATTGAAATCAAGCTGATAAATCTTCCACGAACCAATTGAAAATGGCTTGTTCACTTCAATATGCGCCTGAATGGCATTACCATCTTGTGTGTAGACGTTTACATCTGACGCATAGCGCAATGGTTCGCGAGCCGACATTGCTATTTCGGTCTTATCGTCAAGTTTTAAACTCGACATGGGGAACATATAACTTCCCGAACTTACCCAGCCTTTCTTTACTACACTACCCTTTTGTGCCTTGATTAGAATGGCTGTAGCGGCACCTTTACCCTTATACTCAACAAATCCACCAGCATTGATGCGCATTCCTAAATCGTCCATTTTCATCATCTGCATCATCTGTGCTGGCATTCCTTTCATCATTTTGAGCATACTTGCAGGCATGGCGTCCTCAATGTATTTCTCCACTGTGATGTTCCAACCTAAAAGTTCTTCGGAAGTGAAATTTTGCTCAATAATGATATTCTGCGGTTTGTCTTTGGGCAGAACCTTGCCAGTCTTGCTATCGAATATCGCCAACTTTGGAGGATATTCGTCAATTGTGAACTTCTGCAACTCAATGGCAAGTGGCAACTCGTGTACCTCTTGGTGGTCATCGATTCCACGCCATTCGGATTTACCTTCTTCGCAGTACATCTTGAGACGCTGCATATCAGCAGAACCTAATGTACCGCAAGTTACGAAGACAAACAATCCTAAGTGACTGATGAGCGAAGGAACAAATCGCTTCTGGAAGTGCATGAGCTGCTGAATACCCACCTCTGCTACAATCACAATGTTCCAAAGATAGATGAGAACGAAGGGCCAAAAGCTGAGCATACGAGTAAGTCCGATAGGGTCTACAGCAGGACGACCTTCAGGAACTTGGCGACTCAAGCCCATAATAATGGTAAGTACAGACGCAGCAGCAAGTGCTGGCACTGCCGCCTCTACTTGCGTCATAAACTTAAAAAGATATACTTTAGGGCGCAGAGCATAGAACAGTCCTAACGCCACTATAAGTATTGCCAATGCAATAATATTGGCTGGCCACATAAAGACAAGCCATACCACAGGGCCTATAGAAACTTGTAATAGGGCTCCTGTAATCAGAAGCCCTACACTTATAGCAATTCCCTCGCGGTATTTCCAAGGTTTATTCCACATACTTTAATATGTCTATGTTCAATGTTTAGAGGTTTATGCCCCACACATTACATTTCCTTTGTAATGAATCTGCCATTCTTCTTGGCTGTCTTCACCCATTGAGGAACTACATTATCAATAAAGTTCTTCTTCTGAGCCTTGAGTTTCTTCATATCAAGACCGATGTAGCTTTGAGCTTTATCCTTAGTAGAAATGTCTGGCATTGGCACTTCCTTGCTGTAACCATGGCGAGCCAGTACACGAGCAATATCAATACGCGCTGTCTGTGCATAGTTTAGGGCTACACCAAGCAGGCGAGTAACTTCCTGTGGTGCGTGGAAGCTTGCACCATGACTTGCCACTGCATAGTCCCAACGCCATTGGCTCTTGCGCAGTGCTGTCAATATTGGTTCCATTTCCTTTTCTGTTGCTCCCTTCTCCCAAGCAAACTTAGCCTCGATATGTGCACGAGCCAACTCTTTCTCTACACGGTTACGGATATCAAAGACTTTCTCTTGACGCTCATATACGTTCTGACGCAATGTCTCTTCGCTTTGACGGTGGCAAGTCTGACAAGTGCGATTGATATTTGCCAATGGTGATGTGATGTGGTGACTGGTGTATTTTATACCACCTTCTTGAATGTAAGGCATATGGCAATCAGCACAACTCAATCCGCGTTGAGCGTGAATACCCTGCTTGAAAATCTCATAACCTGGGTGCTGAGCTTTCAGAACCTTAGCCTTAGAGAGTGGGTGTATATAATCGTAGAATCCAATAGAGTCGTAATATTCCTCAGCGGCTTCACAAGTAAGTCCCTTATCTTGTGGGAACTTGAGGTAGTTACCGTTGTCCTTTTCAAAGTAATACTCAACGTGGCATTGTGCACAAACCAACGAGCGCATCTCCTGGTGGCTTGCCTTCTTCACGTCCTTACCAGCACGTTGCCAAGCCTCATAAAGAGCAGGACGAGCAGGTCTCAAATCCATATTGCGAGCATCGTGGCAGTCTGAGCAACCTACTGAATTCATAACTTCGTTACCCCACTGGCTCCACTTAGCAGCATAGAAAGCATTCTTGCCCTTCTCACGCATCAAGCGAGGAACATCAGGACCTTTACAAGTCCAGCAAGTACCAGCCTGCATATCCTCCTGACCGTCTACACCTGGCGAACCTGTACGCAAAATTTTGCGCAAATCCTCAACTGCATGACGATGCCCACGAGGAGTATTGTACTCACGAGAGAAAGCATAACCAGCCCACAGAATAACCATTTCTGGGCGTTGTGCCAATACATCAACCTCTTGCGAAGAGTTGTACTTGCTAACAAAAGAAGTGTCCTCAGTCATTGTCCAAGTCTGATATTCCTTGGGGAAATCCTCAGCAAACTTCTCATTCTGACTCACAATAGAGTCGGTCATCACTGTTCGGCGATTGTTGAACACTGAGGCAACTTCTGCGCGACGCTCCAACATAGAAGAGCAAAGCATACCCAGAATAAAGATGATAACCATTGCTCCGCCGAAGAGCAACCATCCTTGCCATTTCTTTAACTGTTTAGCCATATTGTTAGATTTTTATTTTTTTTCGAGTAAATTCTGCAACCATTGTGGTACAGGAGATGGAGGTATAGGCACTTGCGTTTCGGCATTCGGGGTTCTGCTGAGCGTATTCATACCGCCGTGAGCAACGTCACGGTGGCAATCCCAGCAAGCCTTACCCTCGCCACGTTTTGCTTGCATATAATCAATCTTTCCTGTCTTTACGAACTCTGTATTAAGTTGTGTGTGGCAACGTATACAGTTGTCCATTATCACTTCTGAAGATGCTTCTTCAGCCATAATAGCCTGACGCTCTGAGCGGGTTACAAAGTAAGCCACATGTTTCATACCGTCCATACCTTTAAATAGGTATTTAGCAGCTATGCTTGAGTGTGGCACATGGCAATCGTTACATGTAGCATCTCGTCCGTGGCTGGAATGTGCCCATGTAGCATAATAAGGAGCCATAATGTGACAGTTTACACAAGCAGCGGGGTCGTCGCCCACAATATAAGTGTGCATACGAAGAAGATAGAAAAACAATCCTCCTAATCCCACAATGACACCCGATATAACAAGCGATACCACCTTTTGGCGATAAGTCAGTTCGGGAAACCATGATGTAAGCTTTCGCAGATTCATTGTGATATATTTTTTTATTATAATAATTTCAATTATTAACCTTATGGGGGCAAAGATAGTTAATTTTATTCAACCTGTCAATACCTTATCCTCATTTATTAGGATTTAAATTTATAATAAATGTTTAAAATATTAATATATTACAAAAGATGCACCCGCGGGCACAAATGTTACCTTTTACCCCAAATTTACTAAATATTTTTGTAAGTTAAAACATAAGAAACTATTAAGTAAAATGAAGAAAATGCATCGTTGGTTCGGACTGATTCTCTGTCTGTTCCTTATCGGTTTTTGTGTATCTGGTATCATCTTGAATCACCACGAAATATTCTCCAACATCAACGTTTCCCGCTCGCTTATGCCAAGTAGCTATGCGTATAAGAACTGGAATCAGGGGCTGATGCGAGGCACACTTGCAAAAGGAGACAGTATTATTATATATGGTGAAAATGGATTTTTCCTCACCGACAGGCTTGGTGCTAAGATAAAGGACTTCAACAAAGGTATGCCGTCTGGCGTTGAATTGCGCAATATTAAAGCCATCACCCGCACCCGCTCGGGAGAAATATGGGCAGTAGGCAACTTTCAGCTATTCCATCTTGAGGACAACAGTTGGCAGACAGTAGACCTTGATGGCCTTGACACTCGATTGGTAGATGTTACTTCGCGTGGCGACTCGGTGGTCGTAGCATCTCGCAACCATCTTTGGCTATCGCCCAATATTGGCAAACCCTTTCGACAAATACAACTTCGGGCAGGTACCGACCACGACGGCAAGGTTTCACTCCTACGCACCGTATGGCTGATACATAGCGGAGCACTTTTTGGAACAATCGGTAAGCTCGTTGGCGACGCAGTAGCTATCGTTTTGATTATCCTCTGCATCTCGGGTGTATGGTTCTTCATTGCACGTAAGACACGTGCTGGCAAGTCGCAACTCAAGACACTTTATTGGGTGCATCGCCGCATTGGCAGAATCACAATCGCCCTTACACTGTTCGTTACCATCACAGGTTGGTTTCTCCGTCCACCTGCAATGGTTGCCATAGTTAAAGGACGTGTGCCTGCCTTACCTTTCACGGTACAGGACAGCAAGAACCCTTGGAACGACCAACTGCGCGCCGTGCGTTACGATTCTGCCGAAAAAGACTGGCTCATCTACACCTCAAAAGGTTTCTATGCACTGCAAGACCTCCGCTCTACCCCACATCCTATCAAGGGAACACCAAAGGTAAGCTATATGGGACTTTCTGCTTTCTACCAAGTAAACACAGGTCAATGGCTCGTAGGTTCGTTCAACGGTCTTTACCTCTGGAGCCGCAATGTACGGGGAGGAATGCCAAAGGTTGTGCCAATCGACAAGGATATTATGATGGTGGGCTTCAGCAACGATTTTAAAGAGCCATTCCTCATTGACTATTACGAGGGAACAACCTCGCCAAAGATGCCTGCCCAGTTCCAGCAACTGCCGATGTCGCTACACATAGCAGCACTCGAAACCCACACTGGGCGCATTTTCACCTTCTTGCACGACACCAGCAACGTGGTCTATATAGCCATTATAGGGTTGGCTATTGCGTGGTGCCTTTGGACGGGCTATTATCGTCCACGTAAGAACCGCAAGAAACACGGCAAGGAAAAGGAACCTAAGAAACGTCGCCAACAGCTAAGATTAGAGAATGAAGAAAGCGAATGAATTGAAGATAAAGCGTGTTTACCTAACGCCTGAAGAAGGCGACGGGTATCGAATCCTCATAGACCGACTATGGCCAAGGGGAATTGCAAAGGAAAAAGCGTGCATCGACGAATGGAACAAAGCAATTACTCCTTCGTCCGAACTACGCAAATGGTTTGGACACAAGGAGGAAAACTATGCTACGTTTGCCGAAAAATACCGTTCAGAACTTGACAACAATCCAGAGGCTATGCCCTTTACCAACCATATTAAAGCACTTCTCGAATCGAGCAATGTAACCTTATTATATGGTGCAAAAAGCGAAAACTGCAACCATGCTATCATTCTTAGAGATTGGCTGATAAACAAATAAGACAGAAATGGCTTCAAGACATGGTGTCTTGAAGCCATTTTTTGTACTTCCCAATTTAACAAAGGGACTATCAATACTTATTATGGATAGCAATACAACTTCGCTCCTATTCATCATTTTATAAACGGAAAACCGATTATAAAACTGTAAATATTTTTCGCAAGCACAGATATCGCTTAACTATCTCGTTATCAACGCATTGCAAAACCTATTGTTTTGCATTCCAAAAGCGGCTGTTTTGC
>OHBE01001581.1_pt1 | contig 19408 bp, 15 predicted proteins | sample 1577231 | NCBI WGS metagenome assembly OHBE01 (sample SAMEA3541506, study PRJEB24748) | human gut metagenome | biome: human gut; feature: human-associated habitat; material: faeces | place: China | collected 2012 | reverse complement strand
GGATGAAATCAAAGCTTTCTGCCCTTAACCTTCTCCCAATATTGTCGATAGGCTTGTTCATTTTTATTCGCGCCAAAATGATAATATTCCACATTTTTTAAAACATCCGGCAAATATTGCTGATCCACCCAATGATTTTCAAAGTCATGAGCATATTGGTAGAACTGCCCCTTAACCGGATTGTCCTCCCCGTCGTAATGCTTATTCTGGAGCTGGCGAGGAATGGGGCCGGTGCGGCCCGCCTGAACGTCCGCCATTGCCTCGTTGATGGCGTCGTGTGCCGTGTTGGATTTTGGTGCGCGGCAGACCAGGATTACCGCATCCGCCAAGGGCAGCCGCGCTTCGGGCAGGCCAACCTGCATAGCCGCATCCACCGCCGCTTTCACGATGGGAATAATCAGCGGATAGGCCAATCCCACATCTTCGGCGGCGCACACCATCAGCCGGCGGCAGGCGGAGGGCAGATCCCCCGCTTCCAGCAGGCGAGCCAGATAATGCAGCGCCGCGTTGACGTCGGAACCGCGCATAGATTTCTGATAAGCGGAAACGATATCGTAATGCTCGTCCCCTTCCCGGTCATAACGCATGGCGCTGCGCTGCGCCAGCTGGCGGGCGGTATCCTCGGTTACCCGCAGGGCTCCCGCACCGTCCGGCGGAGTGGCCATAACGCACAGCTCCACCGCGTTGATGGCCTTGCGCACATCCCCGCCGCAGGAGGCGGCAATGTAGGCAATCGTTTCATCCTCAGCCATCACCGGCACACCCTTTTCCTGTTCCAGAAAAGCAAAGGCGCGCCGGACGGCTTTTTCAATTTCCGCCGCGTCTACGGATTTGAATTCAAACACCGTCGCCCGGCTCAGAATGGCGCTGTATACATAAAAATACGGGTTCTCTGTTGTGGAGGCGATCAGCGTAATCCGTCCGTTTTCAATATGCTCAAGCAGGGTCTGCTGCTGCTTTTTGTTAAAATACTGGATCTCATCCAGATATAGCAGAATGCCGTTCATCCCGGCCAGCGTATCCAGTTCCTCCACAACCGCCTTGATGTCCGCCGTGGAGGCGTTTGTACCGTTCAGCTTGTGAAGCCGCATATCGGTACGTTTCGCAATAATGCGGGCCAGGGTGGTTTTGCCCACGCCCGACGGCCCGTAAAAAATCAGGTTGGGGATTTGTCCTGCCTCAATAATATTGCGCAGGGCCTGCCCTTGCGCCAGCAAATGCTGCTGCCCCACCATATCATCAAGTGTTTCCGGGCGCATCCGGTCGGCCAGCGGAGCCGCCATCCCCTCACCTCCTGTCAGAAAATCACGCGTTCGGGATAAGCTCCCGCCGAATACGGCTTAGACTAGTATACGGATAACGGATCAGTACAGCGGATAGCGGGCGCACAGGGCCGCCACGCCCTCCCGGATCGCCTCAGCCTTATTCTCAAAGTCGGTAATGGCGTCGCCGATAAATCCAGCGATTAAATCCATATCCGCTTCGGTAAGCCCGCGGCTGGTGACAGCCGGGGTGCCGATACGGATGCCGCTGGTGACGAACGGCGACAGCGGTTCGTTGGGTATGGTGTTTTTGTTGACGGTGATATACACCTCATCCAGCCGGTGCTCCAGCTCCTTGCCGGTGATGCCGCTTTCCCGCAGGTCCATTAGCATCAGGTGATTGTCGGTACCGCCGGAAACAAGCTTGAAGCCGCGGCTCATCAAACCGTCGGCCAGGGCCTTCGCGTTTTTGCAGATCTGTTGCTGATACGCTTTGAAATCCGGTTTCAGCGCTTCGCCGAAGCAAACCGCCTTGGAGGCGATTACATGCATGAGCGGGCCGCCCTGAGAGCCGGGGAAAATGGCTTTGTCGATGGCTTTGGCATATTCCTCTTTGCACAGGATCAGGCCGCCGCGCGGGCCGCGCAGCGTCTTGTGCGTCGTCGAGGTGACGATATGGGCGTATTTCACGGGGTTGTCCAGCAGGCCGGCGGCGATCAGTCCGGCCGTGTGGGCCATGTCGATGAGCAGCAGCGCGCCCACCTTGTCGGCGATTTCGCGCATACGTTTGTAGTCCCATTCGCGCGAATAGGCCGAGGCGCCGCCGATGATGAGCTTCGGACGGTGTTCCAGCGCCTTGCGTTCCATGTCTTCGTAGTTGATCGTGCCGGTCTGCTCGTTGAGTTGGTACCCGACGGCGTTGAAATACATGCCCGACATGTTGACCGCCGAGCCGTGCGACAGGTGTCCGCCGTGCGCAAGATCGAGCCCCATGAAGGTGTCGCCCGGTTTGAGAACGGCGAAGAAGACCGCCATGTTGGCTTGTGCGCCCGAATGGGGCTGCACGTTGGCGTATTCGGCTCCGTAGAGACGGCAGACGCGCTCGATGGCCAGCGTCTCGACCCGATCGACGACCTCGCAGCCGCCGTAGTAACGGGCGCCGGGATAGCCTTCGGCGTATTTGTTGGTCAGCACCGACCCCATTGCCTCCATGACCTGGTCGCTGACATAGTTTTCCGAGGCGATCAGCTCGATGCCTTCCGTCTGGCGCTTGCGCTCGGCGCCGATCAAATCGAAAATCTGAGAATCTCTTTTCATAATATGTGTTAAGCGTGATTTATCTTCCGGCGGTAGCGGACGAAGCCCGGATTGCGGCGCTTTATCCTCGGGCAAAGATACGCAATCCGAATTATTTTACTACCTTTGTCAACGGAATTTTATCAACAACTCTATAACAATTACTGAAAAGAGACATGAAATTACTGGAAGGAAAAGTCGCAGTCGTGACGGGCGCCGCCCGCGGTATCGGCAAGGCGATCGCATTGCAGTTCGCCAAGGAAGGCGCGAATGTTGCATTCACCGATCTGGCGATCGACGAGAACGGAAAAGCCACCGAGGCGGAAATCGCCGCGCTGGGCGTGAAGTGCAAGGGTTACGCCTCGAACGCCGCCGATTTCGAGCAGACGCACGAAGTCGTGAAACGGATCGTCGAGGAGTTCGGCCGGATCGATATTCTGGTGAACAACGCCGGTATTACGAAAGACGGTCTGATGATGCGCATGAGCGAGGCGCAGTGGGACGCCGTGCTGACGGTCAACCTGAAATCGGCCTTCAACTTCATCCACGCCGTGACGCCGGTCATGGCCCGTCAGAAGTCGGGTTCGATCATCAACATGTCGTCGGTGGTGGGCGTGAGCGGCAACGCCGGCCAGTGCAACTACTCGGCGTCGAAAGCCGGCATGATCGGTCTGGCCAAGTCGATCGCCAAGGAGATGGGCCCGCGCGGCATCCGCGCCAACTGCATCGCTCCGGGATTCATCATCACGGACATGACCGACAAGTTGCCCGACGAGGTCAAGGAGGGCTGGTACAAGCAGATCCCGTTGCGACGCGGCGGTACGCCCGAAGATGTGGCCAAGGTGGCCCTGTTCCTCGCGTCGGACCTGTCGTCGTACGTCAGCGGCCAGGTCATCCACTGCTGCGGCGCGATGAACTGCTAACCGTCGGCAGCGAATCACGATACGGACGAGGTGGAGGGCCGCACGCTCTTTCACCTCGTTTGCTTTTAACGAACAGAATATGAAACGATTGATTATTTGGATGGCATCGCTCGCCGGCGGTTTCCTCTCCGTTGCGGCGCAGCCTTACGGGATTGCGAATCCCGATGCCCGGACGCTGGGCATGGGCGGCATCGAGACGGTGACATCGGCCGATGCGTATGCCGTCTTCAACAATCCCGCGGCGGGGCTTTTCGGCCGGCAGAAGGCGCAGGTGGCGACTTCGTTCTTTACCATTTCGGACAAGACGACCTACTCCGCCGCCGGTTACTATAAGTTCAACATGCAGCATTTGCTCGCCGGCGGCTGGCGAACGTTCGGGTTCGACGAACGTTTGAAGGACAAGTCGGTGTCGCTGGCTTATGCCTATCGGCTGAACGACATCGTGGCGTTGGGTCTGACGGCCGATTACGCGCGTTTCGTGCGAGAGCGGAGCGGCAATGCGTTCTCGGCGGGCATTACGGCGCAGGCGGTCGTGCCGTTCGAGCGGGGCGAGAACTACTCCGCGCTGCGGCTGGGCGCCAAACTGACGGGGATCGGCGGATTTCTGGACGGTCCTGCGGAGATGAAGCTGCCGGTCGCATTCGCGGCGGGCGCCGCCTACGATTTGTTTCTGAGCGATGCCCATGCGCTGACCTTCGCCGGCGAGTGCCGCTATACTTTTTCACCTGTTGCGGCGCGCGGCGTGGAGGGAGGCATCGGCATGGAGTACAGCCTGATGCAGTTGCTGCAATTCCGCGTGGGGTATCACGGCGGCGAGTCGCGGCTGTACTACCCCGACTATTTTTCGCTGGGCGTCGGCGTGCGGTTCATGCACCTTTGTTTCGACGCGGGATATACCGTGGCCAAGAAGGCTTCGCCCATGCACAATGCCTATTCGTTTACGATCGGGTTGGATTTTTAAGATCGTCGAGCAATCCTTCGCAGGCGTCTTCGAGCAGGTCGAGCACCAGTTCGAACCCTTCGTGCCCCTCGTAATAGGGATCGGGAACATGATCCCACTGCGGACTGTGGCGGCAGAACTCCGTCATGCGGTGGATTTTGCCGGCCAGTTCGCGCGATGGCGCGAGCCGGTGGGCCGTTTCGTAGTTGTTGTCGTCCATGACGACGATGCGGTCGAACCGTTCGAAGTCGGCTTCGCGCAGCGGACGGGCGCGGTGCGTGAGTTCGTAACCGCGCCGGGCGGCGGCACGCCGCATCCGCGGATCGGGCAGGTTGCCGGCGTGTCCCGAATAGGTGCCGGCCGAATCGGCTTCGATGCTGTCGCTCAGCGCTTGGCGAGCGACCTGCGTGCGGAAGATCTCTTCGGCGGCCGGAGAGCGGCAGATATTGCCCAGGCAGACAAAAAGGATTCTGGTTTTCATCGGAGGACAAAGATAGTGCAAGCCGAGCGCAGAACCAAATTTATTTGGTTTTGCCGAGGCGCCGCCTATCTAAGCGGGGCTTGTCCCCGCAAAGTGTGCAAGCCGAGCGCAGAACCAAATTTATTTGGTTTTGCCGAGGCACCGCTTGTCTGAGCGGAAACCTATCTTCCGCAAAGTGCGTATGCCGGGTGCAGAACATTCCTGCTGATTTTGGCGCAGGCGATATCTCCGCCCTGTCCGAATCCGCTCGATCCGGCGGTTCGGCGGAAACGATGCGGGCGGCCGACCGGCTCGTAAGCCCGTCGTGTTTCCCCCTCCGACTCTGCATAAAGGAGTTTCCAGACAGGAATAAGATGTAGATAACAGTGGTCTTTTTGAACATTATTCGGACTTTGCGAGGGGACGGTCTGTTGAAAAATTCGTATCTTTGCACGGTGCAATGATGTATTATAAATTCATTGGATTATGATGAGACTGAAAAATTTTCTGGCGCTGACAGCCCTTTCGCTGGCATTCGGCACCGTATCGGCTCAGACCGAGGAGGCGGCCTTGCCGCGAAAGGTATCGAACGTCGAAGTGCTCGATCTCGAAGGAAAGCCCGTGACGCTTCCGTACTGGGGTGAAAAGAACCTGATGATCTTCTATGTCGATCCCGACCACCATAAGCAGAACGAGGATTTCACCGTTGAACTGGAAAAGAACCACCGTGCCGAAAGCGACAAGATCCACGGCTTCGGCGTGATGAATCTCAAAGACGCGCCGATGGTGCCCAACAGCATGGCCCGTTCGATGGCGCGCAAACGTACTGCGACCAACGGTGCGACGGTGCTCGCCGATCAGACACATGCCCTGAGCACGGCGTGGAATCTGGGCGACTGCAACAACAAGTTCGTGCTGATGTTCGTCACCAAGGAGGGCGAGTTGGTCTTCCTGCGCAAAGGGGTGCTTTCGGATGCCGACAAGGAGGCCTTTTACGAGGTGTTAGAGAACTATAAATAAATGGTATTTAGAAGGTTTCTCCCTGCCGTCGTCTGCTGTTTTCTGCTACTCTCCGCCCGTGCGCAACAGGATACGCTCTGTGTGCGCGGCGGCGATACGTTGCGTTACCGGTATACTCCGCTGCCTGCGACTGCGCCGGCTGCCGAGACGCAGCAACAGCCGAAACGCAAGGACAATTTCTGGAGCCGGATCTTCCACGGCAACGTCGACCGCACGTTCGAGAAGAAGATCGATTTCAGTTTTATCGGCGCACCGAACTATTCCAAAGAGGCGAGCGTGGGGATCGGCGTGCTGGCGTCGGGACTCTACCGCGTGGATCGCACCGATTCGCTGACGCCTCCGTCGGACGTGTCGTTCTTCGGCAACTTCTCGTTGTCGGGCTTCTATATGTTCGGCGTGAGCGGCAACACGCTCTTCAACCACAACCGCTCGCGGGTGATCTACGAGGTGTCGTTCGGTTCGAAGCCGCTCGAATTCTGGGGCATAGGCTATGAGGCGGGGCGGTTCAACCAATCTGCCGACTACATCCGCAAACAGGTGAAGTTCGACGCCGGCTATCTGTATGAGGTGTGGAGACACCTGTATGTCGGCGGGTCGGTTCTTTTCTCCCATACGAAGGGTACGGATTTCGACGACTGGGGCATAGACTATCTCGCGGGACAGAAGTTGCACTACACCTTGTCGGGGATCGGCATGACGCTGCAATACGACTCGCGCGATTTCATCCCCGCTCCCGAGCGCGGTACCTTTTTGATGGTCAAGCAGGTTATCTACCCCAAGGGGTTGGGAAACAGCGGCAAGACGCTCTACAAGACCACCGCTACGGCCGACTACTACCAGCGTCTGTGGCGCGGCGCCGTGCTGGCCACGGATATTTTCGGCGAATTCAACAGTTCGGGAATGCCGTGGTGCATGCTGGCGGAGCTGGGCGGCGGTTACCGGATGCGCGGGTATTATCTGGGACGTTATATCGACAACAACATCCTTTCTTGCCAGATCGAGTACCGTCAGCGTATCTGGCGGCGCATCGGTTGCGCCGTGTGGGGCGGTGCGGGCAATGTCTTTTCGTCGTTCGAACGTTTCCGCTGGGATCAGACGCTGCCCAACTACGGGCTGGGTCTGCGCTGGGAGTTCAAACGCCGCGTGAACGTGCGTATCGACTACGGTTTCGGCCGCAAGACCAGCGGTTTGGTTTTCAATATTAACGAAGCTTTCTGACACTCATGGAACAGACCGGCAAAGCATTCCTGCGAAGCAGTCGTCACGCTGCGTTACTGGCGCTCTGTTATTTTGCGGCCGTGATGATACCGAACTGCATCCTGTTTTTTACGGAGCCCTATTCGATCTGGTCGAAGGCAGCACTGCTGACGCTGCCGGCCGGAGGCTATCTGCTGTGGAGCGTCGCATTCCGTCGTTCGGGAATCGCCGTGTGGCTGAGTTTTCCGGTGATCTTTTTCTGCGCCCTGCAAATCGTGCTGCTCTACCTGTTCGGGAATTCGGTCGCCGCGACCGATATGTTCATCAATATCGTCACGACCAACCCCGGCGAGGCGACGGAGTTGCTGAGCAACATCTATCCCTCGGTGATTCTGGTCTGTGTCATCTATCTTCCGCTGTTATGGACGGCAACCGTGCATGTGCGGCGTAAGGTCGACTTTTCGCCTCGTTTCCGCCGCCGGACGGCCGTGGTCGGAGGCGTGTTGGCGCTCGTCGGGGCGGGATTGCTGATTCCGGCCTATCAAACGAAACGGCATGTGCTCCGCAACGAGATCTTTCCGGTCAACGTGGCCTATAACGTCGTGCTCTGTGCGCGCGAATACGTCAAGATTGAGAATTACGACCGCACGTCGGCAGGGTTCCGCTATCATGCCCGCCGTACGGCAAAGGCCGACAAGCGGGAGATCTACGTCTATGTGATCGGCGAAGCGTCGCGTGCCGCCAATTGGGAGCTGTATGGTTATGACCGTCCCACGAATCCCCGCTTGAAGGCATTGGGAGACGAGATCGTCGTGTTCCGCAACATGCTCACGCAGAGCAATACCACGCACAAGAGCGTGCCGATGATCCTCTCGTCTGTCCGGACGAACGAACACGACGAACTCTTCCGTCGCAAGGGACTGCCCGCGCTCTTCAATGAAGCGGGCTTCCGCACGTGGTTTCTTTCGAACCAGTCGCCGCAGGGGGCGATGATCGACAAATTGGCGCGCGATGCCGACAGCCTTATCTATATGGGGCATCCGCGTTACGACATGCAGCTGCTCGACACGATGAAACGCATCGTCGAGGCCGATACGGAGAACGACCTGCTCTTCATCCTGCATTGTTACGGGTCGCATTTCAGCTATCACCAGCGTTATCCGCGCGAGGCAGCCTACTTCCTGCCCGACGACGACGTGGCCATCGAACGGCAGCACAAGCAGAAGATCTGGAACGCTTACGACAATTCGATCCGTTATACCGACACCTTTCTGTCGTCGGTGATCGGGTATCTCGCATCGCTCGATGCGTGCAGCGCATTGCTTTACAGCGCCGACCACGGCGAGGACATGCTCGACGACGATCGGAAACGTTTTCTCCACGCCTCGCCTACGACGACCTGCTGGCAGCTGCACGTCGCTTCGCTGGCGTGGTTTTCGGAGGATTACAAGCGGGTGTTTCCCCAACAGGCGGCCGCTGCCGCCAGCCATGAAAACGCTCCGGCGACGACACATGCGCTTTTTCAGACCATCGCCGACATCGCCCGTATCGAGGCGGATTACGTTTACAGGGAGGCGTCGCTGGCAAGTCCCTCCTACGATACGACGGTGCGGCGCTGTTACCTCAACGATCACAACCGTGCCGTACCGTTCCGTGCGACGGGACTCAACGGGACCGACCTTGCCTATTTCCGTCGGCGGGGTATCGAATTGTAGCGGGGGTCGGTCGGGGTTGCACGCGGAGCGGAACCGCCGGTGCTGAGGCGAGACCGTGCATCCGTGGCGGAATAATCCGTGAAAAGGAATAACGAAACAATAAGGGCTGTCCCGATGGGACAGCCCTTATTCGTTGCAGGTTCCAAACTTATTTGGCAGCCTCGACCGAAGCCTTGCGGAATTCCTTCATCAGCTTCATGATTTCCAGCGCAGCCTTGCGTGCGCGGGTGCCGGCGGCTTTGTTGTTTTTAGATACCTGAGCCTCTGCGTTCTCAGCGAAAAGAGCGTACTGGGCTTTGATTTGCTCAACTAATTTTTCCATAATCGTAAATTTTGGGTTGTTTATCGTTTGCAAATATAGGAAATATCTCGAATTGAGAAAATATTTTTATAAAAAAAATACGCTTGAAGCGCTATTTCACGGTGTTTTAGGAGATTCAAGACCGAATACCGGTATGTTTTTTGCCTTCTTTCAGGAAAAAATCATGGCTCTCAATGGACAAAATCGGAACACTCCTTTGCGCCCTTGCGGCGTTGCTGGCAGGCGGTTGCCGCGGCCGGCATGCAACCGGAGCGCAGCCCTCCCTGCGCGTCGAGGTGATCGAAGCGGCGACGGACACCGTCCCCAACCGCATGAGCTTCGTGAGCAGTGTCGAAAGCAATTTCGACGCACTGATCGAACCCCGTGTCAACGGCTATCTCGTGAACAAGTATTTCAGCAGCGGTATGCCGGTTCGAAAGGGGCAGCTGCTCTTTACGATCGACCCCAACCTGCTCTCCACCACCCTGCTTTCGGCCGAAGCTTCGCTCGAATCGGCGCGTGCGCAGGAGGTCTCGGCCCGCAACAACTACGAACGCGCCGTGCCGCTGGCGCGTATCGACGCCATCAGTCAGACGCAGCTCGACCAGTATACGGCCGAATACGTCGCCGCGCAGGCCGCCGTGCGTTCGGCCGAGCAGCAGGTGCGCAACGCACGGTTGCAGGTGGGCTATACCCGTATCTATGCTCCGATCGACGGCATCATCGCTTCGAGCAGCGCCCATACGGGCGACTACGTGGGCGTGGGTACCCAATTTTCGGTGCTGACGACCATTTCGAACATCGATACCGTTGCGGTCGATGTCGCCATTCCGATGGCGCAGTATCTCCGTTATGCGGGGACGCGCCCGTCGATCTATGAAAACGACGGTCTGCTCTCGGACATCACCCTCTCGCTGGCCGACGGTGTGGTCTATCCCTCGAAGGGGTGGTACAGCTATACGCAGAAAGACATATCGAGTTCGATGGGAACCATCGTGCTGGTGGTCAAATTCGCCAATCCGGACTATACGCTCAAACCCGGACAGTTCGCCCGCGTGACGGCCAACGTCGGACCGTCGCTGCCCTACGTCGTCGTACCGCAGCGTGCCGTGACGCAGATGCAGGATCTCAGTTCGGTCTGGGTCGTCGGGCGCGACAGCACGGCCGAATACCGGCGTGTGACGCTCGGCCGTATTGCCGGCGACCGGTGGTGCATCCTGTCGGGCGTCGAGCCGGGCGAATGGGTCGTTACGGCCGGTATTCAGAAGTTGCACAACGGTCAGAAGGTTATTCCGACCCCGATCAATACGAATAAATAGCCTATGGAACGATTTTTCGTCAGCCGGCCGATCTTCGCTATCTGCATCGCCCTGGCGATCGTGTTGTTGGGCGCGATTTCGATTTTCGATCTTTCGATCGAACAGTATCCCGACATTACGCCTCCCGTCGTGGAAGTGACCGCCAGTTACAGCGGAGCCGACGCGGAGACGGTCAACGACGCCGTGGCCACGCCCGTGGCGCAGAGCGTGATGGGCGTGAGCGACATGCTCTACATGCAGTCTACGAGTGCCAACGACGGTTCGATGGTGTTGCAGGTAGTCTTCGACGTGGGTACCGATCCCGATCTGGATGCGATCTTCACGCAGAACAACGTCGCCACCTCGACCGCACTGCTTCCCTCGTCGGTCGTCACGCAGGGCGTGGTGACGCAGAAGACGATGACGGGTTTTCTGATGGTCTTCGCGCTGCACAGCGACGGCCGTTACGACAACGAATTCCTCTCGAACTACGCTTACATCAATCTTCAAAACCAGCTGCTCAAAATCAACGGCGTGGGCAAGGTCTCGATCATGGGCGCCGGCGAATATGCCATGCGCATCTGGGTCAAGCCCGATCTGCTGAACTACTACAACGTGTCGCTCGACGAACTGCGGTCGGCCGTGCTCGCGGAGGGCGGCATCTACCCTGCCGGCCAGTTCGGCGCCGAGCCGTCGCCCGAAGGGACTACCTATACTTATACGGTCACCATGCCGCGCCAGATCTCCACGGCCGAGGAGTTCGCGGCGATCGTCGTGAAGACCACCCCCGCCGGCGAGCAGATCTTTCTGCGCGACGTGGCCGACGTGGCGCTGGGCAGCAAGTCCTACGGCGTCGCTTCGGCCTTCGGCGAAGAGCCGGCCACGCTGCTGGTCATCTATCAGGAGCCGGGCAGCAATGCCGTGGACGTAGGCAACCGCGTGAAGGCGGCCATCGGGCGGTTGTCGGAACGGTTTCCCGACGGCGTGAGCTGTACGACGATCGTCGATTCGACCGAGAGCATCCGCTCGGGCGTGAAGGAGATCATCCTCACGCTGATTTTGGCGCTCGTGCTGGTGATCGCCATTATCTACCTCTTCATTCAGGACTGGCGGGCGACGCTCATTCCGCTCGTCGCCATTCCGGTCTCGCTCATCGGCACGTTCATCTTCTTCCCGCTGTTGGGCTTCTCGATCAACATCATCTCGCTGTTAGGGCTGGTATTGGCGATCGGACTGGTGGTCGACGATGCGATCGTGGTAGTCGAAGCCGCACAAGTCAACATCGAACGCGGCATGAAATCCCGCGAGGCGGCGATCGAGGCGATGCGCAACGTCGCTTCGCCGATCGTAGCCACGACCGTCGTGCTGCTGGCCGTCTTCATCCCGATGTCGTTCGTGGGCGGAATTTCGGGGCGGCTGTTCCAGCAGTTCGCCGTGACGATCTCGGTCTCGGTCGTGCTCTCGGCCTTCAACGCCCTGACGCTGTCGCCCGCGCTGTGCGCCTTGCTGCTCAAACCCCGCAAGGAGGCGGCGAAGGGTTTCTTCGCCGCATTCAACCGGCGGTTCGACCGCTGGCTGGAAGGCTATTCCTCGCGGATCGCCGCCACCGTGCGCCACATGGCGCGTACCGCCGTGCTGTTGCTGGCGATCGGCTGTGTGATCGGTGCGGCATGGTACTTCATGCCCGGCGGATTCCTTCCCGAAGAGGACCAGGGCTACGTGATGGTCGTGGTGAATGCCCCCGAAGCGTCGTCGCTGCGGGTGACGCAGGAGGCGCTGGTCGGGGCCGACCGCATCATCCGCTCGCTGCCCGAAGTGCAGTATACCTCCTATGCCGCTGGGTTCAACATGTTGGCCGGCATCGCCGAAACCGACAGCGGCGTGGTCTTCGTCAAGCTGGTCGACTACTCCGACCGCAAACGCTCGGCCATGCAGATCGCCGCGGCGCTCAACGGGATGCTCTACGAGGGGCTGCCCGAGGCCGAGGGCTTCGCCTTCATCCCGCCGTCGATTCCGGGTCTGGGCGTCACGTCGGGCCTGTCGGCCGTTACGCAGGATTTGGAAGGGCGCGGTACGGCTTACCTGGGCGAGCAGACGGTGCGTTACCTCGATTCGCTGCGCCGCCGGCCGGAAATCGCTACGGCCACCACGTCGTTCAACGCCGGCGTCCCGCAGCGAAGGCTGGTGATCGACAAAGCCTACGCCATGCAGGAAGGGGTGGAGCTGAGCGACGTCTATTCGGCCATAACGACCTATTTGGGCGGTGCTTACATCAACAACTTCAACCGTTTCGGAAAGTTGTACCAGACCTATCTGTCGGCCGCACCCGATTATCGGACGGACCGCACGTCGCTCGACAGCTATTTCGTGAAGAACGCCCGTAACGAGAGCGTGCCCGTGTCGGCTTTCGTCAGCGTGCGCGACACGGTCGGCCCGGCCTATATTTCGCAGTTCAACCTTTACCGCTCGATCGCCCTGAACATCGCACCGGCCGACGGCGTATCGTCGAAGCAGGCGATGGAAGCCGTCATGGAGGTGGCCGGCGAGGTGCTGCCCGCCGACGTGGATGTAGCGTGGAGCGGTACGTCGCTCGTCGAGAGCAATGAATCGAAGAGTTCGTCGCTGGTTTACCTCTTGTCGCTGGCGATCGTCTTCCTGGCTCTGGCGGCGCTTTACGAGAGCTGGGGCCTTCCGGCGGCTATTCTGCTGGGAGTGCCTCCTGCCGTGCTGGGCGCCTTTGTGCTGTTGTGGTTCGCTCATCTGTTCGACTCGCTCTTCATCAACGACATCTACATGCAGATCTCGCTTGTGATGCTCATCGGACTGGCGGCCAAAAACGCGATTCTGGTCGTGGAGTATGCCGACCGGCTTTTCTTCGAGCAGAAGCAGTCGCTCGTCGATGCCGCCGTCGGCGCCGCCAAGCTGCGTGTGCGCCCCATTCTGATGACCGCCTTCGCTTTCATATTGGGGGTGATGCCGTTGATTTTCGCCGACGGCGTCTACTCCACCGCCCGCAACATCATGGGCGTGGCGCTGGTGGGCGGCATGTTGCTGGCTACGCTGCTCGGAATCTTCATCTACCCCTCACTCTACTACCTGATCGCCCGTCTGGGACGGTTCGAGCGTAAACGGGACTTAAAATCGCAGAACCTATGAGACGCACGTTGTTTTTGCTCGTCGCGCTGGCCGCTCTGACGGCCTGCAATCCCCGGCTCTATCCGCCGCAGGTGGAGACGCCGGACAACTACCTGTATGCCGGCCTGTTCCGGCAGGATTCGCTCGCGGGCAGCGAGGAGTGGTGGCATGTCTTCCGCGATCCGACGCTCGACTCGTTGATTTCGCAGGCGTTGGCGAACAACCGCGATCTGGCCGTCGCCTACTCGCGCGTCGAGGAGGCGGATAGGCAGATCGCCGTGGCGCGCGCCGGGTTCCTGCCTTCGTTCGGCGTCGGCGTATCGGCCGAAGGCGACTATAATGCAGAGACGAAGATCGTCCAGAAATACGCCGTCGAGCCGCAGATGACGTGGGAGGTGTCGCTCTTCGGTGCGCTGAGAAACTCGACGCGGGCGGCGCGGGCCGAGCTGCTCTCTTCGCAGTGGGCCTTGCGCGGCGTGATGTTGTCGCTGACTGCCGAGGTGGCCACGACCTATTTCCAGTTGCTCGGCTACCGGCGTAATTTGCGGATCGCCGAGCGCAGTTATGCCCTGCGGCGAGAATCGGCGGCGTTGATCGACTCGATGTATCGTCACGGGATGGCCAACGGCGTGGCGCTGCAACAGGCGCGCAGCCTGGTCTATACGGCCGCTGCCGATATACCCACCTATCGTCGGGCCGTGGCGCAGATGCAGTTGACCCTCTGCACACTGTTGGGCGAGAATCCGCAGCGTCCGCAGGATGTCGGGGCGGGCGTACGCCTCATGGAGGATTACCGGCCGGTCGACGTGCCGGTGGGACTTCCGTCGGAGTTGCTCGAACGGCGACCCGACATCATGGAGGCTTATTACAATATGGAAGCGGCTGCCTACAAGGCCCGTTATGCGCGCAGCGTGCGTTTTCCGTCGATCGCGCTCACCGGAGCGGGCGGTGTGGCGGGAAACACGCTCAAAGAGATGACTTCGGGCAAACCGTGGGTGTGGTCGGCCGTCGGACAGATCACCCAGCCGCTGTTTGCCTTCGGAAAGCTGAAGCGCACCGAGCAGGCGGCCGTCGAGGTCTACAAACAGCAGGTATATGCCTATGAGCAGACGGTCATCGAAGCCTTCGCCGATGTCGAAAAGGCGTTGGTGAGCATCGAGACCTATCGCAAACAGGCCACGCGGCAGGCGCAGCTGGTGCTGGCCAACAGCCGGATCAGCGAGATGAACCGCGAGTTGTACCGCAACGGCATGTCGGCCTATCTGGACGTGATCGACGCCGAACGCGAGCTTTACGCTTCGCAGATGCAGTTCGTCGAGATCGCCGTGCAGCAATACGTCAATTACGTGGGACTGTACAAGGCGCTGGGCGGCGGATGGTAGCCCTTGCACCGCGGTCGGGAGAATACCTATATCGAGGTATCGGAAAACCGCTTTTTTCCGTTAACTTTGCGCGGCGAAGTTAATTGAAGAGAAAAATGCGTCTTTCGGAATTGAAAACCGGACAGTCGGCCACGATCCTCAACGTACTGGGACACGGCGGATTCCGACGCCGGATCATGGAGATGGGTTTCGTGCGCGGCAAGCGGGTGGACGTTTTGCAGAACGCCCCGCTGCGTGACCCGATCAAATACAGGATTATGGATTACGAGGTTTCGCTGCGGCGCAGCGAGGCCGCGATGATCGTCGTCATCACCGCCGAAGAGGTGCAGCAGCAGCTCTCCGTGGCGGGGGAAACGTTCTCTGCACCCGACGATGCGGATTTCGAGGAGGCGATCTCCACGCGCAGCCGCACGATCAACGTCGCGTTGATCGGCAATCCCAACAGCGGCAAGACCTCGCTGTTCAACGCCATTTCGGGCGGCCACGAACATGTAGGCAATTACAGCGGGGTGACCGTCGACGCCAAGCGCGGCGAATATCGTTACGGAGGATACCGGTTCGTCATCACCGATCTGCCCGGCACCTACGCCCTCTCGGCCTATACGCCCGAAGAGTTGTACGTGCGCCGCCATTTGGTGAACGACACGCCCGACGTGGTCGTCAACGCCGTAGTGGCCTCGAATCTCGAACGTAATCTCTATCTTACCACCGAACTGATCGACATCGACCCCAAGATGGTCGTGGCGCTCAACATGTACGACGAACTCGAAGCGAGCGGCGCCGTACTCGATTACGAGCATTTGGGCGCGATGCTCGGCGTGCCGATGGTGCCCGTCGTGGCCAAGACGGGGCGGGGTTTGGAGACACTGCTCGACACGGTGATCGCCGTCTACGAAAATCGGGATCCCCGCGTGCGCCATATCCATATCAACAACGGCCCTGTCGTCGAGCAGGCGCTCCGGCCGCTGTACGAGCGTCTGCGTTCCGACCGCGACGAGCTGCCCAAGCACTTCCCGCCGAGGTATTTCGCCATGAAGCTGCTCGAACGCGACAAGGAGGTCGAAGCGCAGCTGGCCGACTGTCCCCATTTCGCCGAGTGGATCGCTTTGCGCGACCGTGCCGTGCCGCAGGTCGAGGAGGAGTTGGGCGAAGACGTCGAAACGGCGCTGGCCAATCAGAAATACGGTTTCATCTCGGGTGCGCTCAAAGAGACCTTCACGCCGGGCGGCAAGGAGCAGGCGCAGACGACGCATATCATCGATGCGTTCGTCACGCACAAGCTGTGGGGGTTCCCGATCTTTTTCTTCCTCATGTGGCTGATGTTCTACTGCACGTTCAACATCGGCGCCTATCCGCAGGAGTGGATCGAGACACTGGTGGGCTGGATCGGTTCGGGGTTGCAGCAGGCGATGCCCGACGGAGCGTTCAAGGATCTGCTGATCGACGGCGTGATAGGCGGCGTGGGAAGCGTGATCGTCTTCCTGCCCAATATCATCATCCTCTACCTGTTCATCTCCTTCATGGAGGATTCCGGCTATCTGGCCCGCGCAGCCTTCATCATGGATCGCGTGATGCACCGCATCGGACTGCACGGCAAGTCGTTCATTCCGCTGGTGATGGGTTTCGGTTGCAACGTGCCGGCCATTATGGCCACGCGCACGATCGAAAGCCGTTCGAGCAGGCTCATCACGGTGCTCATCACCCCCTTCATGTCGTGCAGCGCGCGGTTGCCGATCTACATCCTTTTCGTCGGAACCTTCTTTCCCGACCACGGCGGGCTGGTGCTCTTCGGACTATACCTGCTGGGTATCGCGTTGGCGGTGGTCACGGCGCGGCTGATGCGGCGGTTCCTCTACAAGGTCGACGAGACGCCGTTCGTCATGGAGCTGCCCCCCTACCGTATGCCGACGATGCGCGCCACGCTGTCGCACATGTGGGACAAGAGTGCGCAGTACCTGCGCAAGATGGGAGGGCTGATTCTCGTGGCGTCGCTCTTCGTCTGGTTCCTGAGTTATTTCCCCCGTCCCGTAGCGGGCGAACCGGAGATCGAACACTATGAAAACTCCTATCTGGGGCAGTTGGGGCGCTGGTGCGAGCCTGCCGTCGAACCGCTCGGCCTGAACTGGAAGGCGGGTGTGGCGATTCTGTCGGGCGTGTCGGCCAAGGAGATCGTCGTCAGCACGCTCGGCGTGCTCTATTCGCAGGATGCGACGGCCGACGATGCGTCGCTGGCGCAGACATTGCGCGAAAGCGGCGATTTCACGCCGGCGTCGGCATTGGCATTCCTGGTCTTCGTATTGTTGTATTTTCCCTGTATCGCCACGATCGTGGCTGTCCGCAACGAAGCGGGGCGCGGCTGGGCGCTGGCGTCGATGGTTTACAGTACGGCCGTGGCATGGTTCGTGGCTTGGATCGTCTATCATATCGCCTTGTTGTTGTAAATGAATTGGCAGGATATAGCGGTTGCGCTCGTCGGCGTCGCGCTGGTGTGGATCATCGTCCGAAGGCTCTTTTGCCGCGGGCGGGGAAACACCTCGGGCGGTTGCGCCTCCTGCGAACGCGATTGCCCGCTGCACGACCTGAAATCCTCCGACAAGAAAGGCCGCTCCTGAGAGCGGCCTTTTCGGTTATTTCGCGATTGTGTTACAGTGCGAAGAGAATGAATATCTGTGCCGTCAGCACGCGCAGGAACATCACGACGGGATAGACCGTGGCGTAGCTCACGGCCGGCATGTCGTTGCCTGCCGTCGAGTTGGCGTAGGCCAGTGCGGGAGGATCGGTCGTACTGCCCGCGATGAGACCCATGAGCGTATAGTAGTTGACCTTCATTCCGAGCCGGGCGATGAGCGAGACGATGAGCAGCGGAACGACGGTGATGATGACGCCGTAGCCTACCCAGCGGTAACCGCCGCCGACGATCGCGTCGACGAAACCGTCGCCCGCGCCGATACCCACGGCCGCCAGGAAGAGCGTGATGCCCACCTCGCGCAACATCAGGTTGGCGCTCATGGTGGTGTAGGTCACCAGATGGAAGTGGGTGCCGAAACGGCCGATCAGGATCGCCACGATCAGCGGGCCGCCCGCCAGCCCCAGTTTGACTGGCTGCGGGACGTTGAGCAGCGGAATCGAACCGAGCAGCACGCCGAGGGCGATGCCGACGAAGATCGTGACGAGGTTCGGCTCGCGCAGTTTCTTCATCGAATTGCCCAGCAGGTCGGCCACCTGTGCGATCGCCTTCTCCGAGCCGACGACCATCACGCGGTCGCCCACCTGCAACTCCATGCCCTGATAGGGAATCAGATCCACGCCGGCGCGGTTGACGCGGGTGATGTTGATGCCGTATTTGGTGCGCAGGTGCAGGTCGGCGAATTTCTTGCCGTTGATCGAAGGTTTGGTGATGAGGATGCGCCGCGATACGAGCTGGCTGTCGAGCGATCCCCACTCTTCGAAGGGCATGTCGATGATGTGGCCCAGAAAGGCGGTGATGGCGTCGGTATCCTCCGACGAGCAGACGATCAGCAGCTTGTCGCCGATATGCAGGCGGCTGTCCTGCGTGGCGACGGTGATATGGTTGTCGGCGTCGGCGATCCGCGAAATGACGAACGAGCGGTTGATAAGCTCCTTCATCTCGCCCACCGTCCGGCCGTCGAGTACGGCGTTGGTGAACTGAACCGATATTTTTTCAGCGTATTTCTTGTGTTCGTTGCTCATCGCCGCCAGCGCCTCGTCCTCCTTCTCGAAACGGATGCGCAGCGCATAGCGGATGAAGATCATCGAGAAGATGATGCCGATGACGCCCAGCGGATAGGCTACGGCATAGCCCAGTGCGATCGAAGGGTCGTTGATCCCCGAAGCGTCGCTGTAAGCCTGTTGTGCGGCGCCCAGTCCCGGCGTGTTGGTCACGGCGCCCGACAGGATGCCGACCATGGTGGGGATCGGCGTATCGGTGGCCAGATGCAGCGCATAGGCGGTGGCGACACCCAGTCCGACGATGAGCGACGCCAGTCCGACGAGCTGCATACCGCCGTTCTTGAACGACGAGAAAAACCCGGGCCCGACCTGCAACCCGATCGAGAAGACGAACAGGATCAGGCCGAACTCCTTGATGAAGCTCAGCACGCCGGGGTCGATCGTCATGCCGAAATGGCTGGCTGCGATGCCGACGAAGAGAATCCACGTCGTCCCCAGCGAAACGCCTCCGATCTTGATTTTCCCCAGCAGGATTCCGACGGTGATGACCAGCGCCAGGACGAAAATGGTGTGCGCCAGCGTATCGCCGAAAAAGAGGTTGTACAACCAATACATACCGTAACGAGATTAACCTATGACGAATTTTCGACAAAGGTAGTACTTTATTGATACTAAAAAAAATTAATAACAGAATTTTTCGAACAACGGAACCAGCAGTGCCGTGACGATTCCCATCAGCGCCATCGCCAGTCCGCTGAGCGCGCCTTCGACGGCGCCCAGTTCGATGGC
>OHBE01001578.1_pt1 | contig 19413 bp, 18 predicted proteins | sample 1577231 | NCBI WGS metagenome assembly OHBE01 (sample SAMEA3541506, study PRJEB24748) | human gut metagenome | biome: human gut; feature: human-associated habitat; material: faeces | place: China | collected 2012 | reverse complement strand
TGCTCATCTGCATATTGACGAGGCAACGCCCCATTTGCACATAGATTTTGTTCCGTTCACCACCGGAAGCAAGCGTGGACTTGATACAAGAGTATCACTCAAGCAGGCGCTTGCCGCACAAGGATTTAAGGGCGGAACCCGTAGAGATACCGAGTGGAATCAATGGGTAAGCGCAGAAAAATCCGCACTCGCATTCGTTATGGAACGACACGGAATTGAGTGGGAACACAAAGGAACGCACGAAAAACACCTATCTGTTCTTGATTACAAAAAGCAGGAAAGAGCGGCAGAACTTGAAAAATTAGGTGCCGAAATCGAGAAAAAACAGACTGAATTTTACTAATGCAAATCTATATCGTGAGAACGAAATGTTGTCGAAAATCAACAGCAAGCTGAAAAATGAAAACGAAAATCTGCGTTCAGAGGTCAAAGATTACAAGCTTTTGCGTAAGGTGTTCGGAAATAAACAAATTGACAATTTACTTGAACAGGCAAGAAATATCAAAGGTCATAAGCGTGAAAAGCCACGCTCAAGATAAATAAATTTTTGGATGTAAAACAAAATGACAAACACAATTTTTGAACAAACAGGCGGCACTTACTCACAGGTCGGCGACTATATGTTACCTGACCTATCCTTATCAGCGGAAGAAAAGAAAGCGAATATCGGCGTATGGTCATTGAGGCATAAACGATATTTGAAACAAAATCATAAAGTGCTGTATTATAATTTGCTCACAAGTGATAAATTGAACAGCTACCTTGCAGATATTGAAATCCAAGCACAACACCTCTTCACTCGGCTGGTAAAAGACCTCGCCGAAAAAGAAAATGTAAAAGAAAAATTCAAAGCCGACAATCAAATGCTTTGGTTACAGAAAATGAACAATATCCGTAATCAAGTAACAGAAATCATAAATGCTGAGTTAATTTATACCGTATAAATACCACAGCGGCAGGGAGAAATCTCTGTTGCTAATTTTCTTTTATCGACAGCTGAATGATTGGCATTATAAATCAAATAGTTTATAGTAAATACGATAAGCCTTGAAAGGAGAATTTATGACTACATCAGAACAAATCCGTGTTTTGTGTGTAAGAACAGGTGTAAGCTTATCTGAACTTGCACGTAGAATTAACCAGACAACACAAAATTTTAATGCAAAACTCAAAAGAAATACGATCACTCAAGATGAGCTTAACCAAATTGCGAAGGCTTTGAATGTTACATACGAACAGTACTTTGTTTTAAGTAATGGAGAACTTGTTAAATAGAAAGGATTTTGTTATGACTGAACATAAAATTATATTTGGCGATAGTCGTTCGCTCAATCAGATTAAAGATAAATCTGTACAGTTAATTATAACATCACCTCCGTACTGGTAATTAAAAAATTATGATACAAAAAATCAAATAAAATATAACGACAGTTACTAAGAATATATCAACAATTTAAATTTAGTATGGAAAGAGTGCAATCGTATACTATGTGACGGATGCAGATTGTGTATTATGGAAGATATAAGGTCATTTCTATTAGAACAGAGATAATTCGCTTTTGTGAAACTTTAGGTATGGATTATATGTGAGCTATTATTTGGCAAAAAACCACCATAATGAACACCTCTGGCGGAGGGGCAATTATGGGTAGTTATCCGTATCCTCGTAATGGAATATTAAAGATGGATTATAAATTCATTTTGATTTTCAAGAAGTTGGGTAATGCGCCAAAACCAACAAAACAGCAGAAAGAACAATCTATTATTATCAAAGAAGAGTGGAATCAATATTTTTCTTCGCATTGGAATTTTAACGGCATTAAACAAATGGGACATATAGCTATGTTTCCCGAAGAACTACCTAAACGATTAATTAAATGTTTTCTTTTGCGGGAGAAACTGTATTTGATCCGTTTGCCAGTAGTAGCACGACATCTCTTGCTGCAAAGAATCTTGGAAGAAACTCTATCGGTTATGAAATTAACAAAAATTTTGAACCCATCATTCGCGAGAAATTGGGAGTAGATCAGTTTGATTTAGACGATGACACAAAGGTATTTTTACAGAAGACGAAATTGGAAACATTTCATCTTTTAATTAGCTTCCTTATATTTTCAGTGATTCACATAGAATGGATAAGAAAGTTGATATGAAAAAACTTCAATTTGGTTCAAAGATTGATAAGACAAAAACAAAACGCAATGAACTCTTTAGCGTAAAGCAAGTAATTGCATCTGATAAAATCGAATTTAGCAATGGACTTGTAGTTCGTCTGTTAGGTATCAAGTCTAACCCGCTATATCAAGGAAAAGCCATCAGGTTTTTACAGGAGAAATTTCGTAAACGAAAGATATTCTTGAGGTATGATACTGTAAAATATGATGCAGAAAATAATCTTATGTGCTATATGTATCTTGACAACAAAACCTTAATAAACAACCACTTTATACGAACAGGATATGTAGATGTTGATACATCTTTTGACTATACATGTCAAAAGAAAATTCTTCACAGTCCTACCACAATTTTTAATTGTGAGTGTCACAAAAACATAAATTTCAATCCACGCTCTCCGTGAGGAGAGCGACAGGCGAGGACCCCTCGTTCTAACAGAGGGGTAGAATTTCAATCCACGCTCTCCGTGAGGAGAGCGACACTTGCTTTATTTATTGCTTTTGCTTATAAAGTTATATTTCAATCCACGCTCTCCGTGAGGAGAGCGACACTGTATAAAGATTATGCTCTTGTTACTATTAAAATTTCAATCCACGCTCTCCGTGATGAGAGCGACCCTTATGGGTCACCGATAAAAATAGGTATACGGGGTATTAGAGGTATTAGAGATAAAGAAGGTCTTATGTAAAACAGCGGAATGATTGATTTTGTAGGATATAATCAAGATTAACGGAGGTTTTACAAAATGAAAAACATTATTTCAGAATTGTTCTATGGGAATATTGATCCACAAACTCGCAGTTACCAAAAAGGCAGTTATATTCAAAAATATATGACTATTCTTGCTAACGCAGAGGAAATCTTAACGAAAAACCTGTCAGGAGATGATAAGAAAACTTTTTTGTCATATGCAAATGCTTCAAATATCGTTTTAGGGGAATCGGAATTAGATAGTTTTATTGTTGGCTTTCGTTTGGGGGCTCAGTTTACTTACGATACCTTTGTTAGCAACACAGCTCCCTTTACTGATTTCTTGAAGGAAGAAGCAGAATGAATACAAAGTATCACGTCTATCTAAATTATGAAGAAAGGCGATTAGTGATTAAAAGCCTAAATGATTTGAGGAATAGACTAATATCCGAAGGTAAATACACCGACCTCATTGATGAAGTTTTGGTTAAGGTGGCTAACGCTAAAATCAAGAAAATGAAGGTTGTCAGCAAAAGCTCGTGAACGGTATATTTGCGGATTTTGAGGTTGGTAATGATGATAACTTAACCCATTAAGTTCAACACTCTAAGAATCGCATAAATACTGGCAATTTACATCGAACTTTGTACACACTTTTTCGACTACTATGGAGGAATTAATTATGACAAATAAGATTACATATACACAGCAAGGTAATTACCTTTTACCCGACCTGAAATTGCCCGAACAGCCGAAGGTTGAGATTGGGATTTGGGGCAAGCGGCATTTGAAATATATCAAACATCATCGTCCCATCTTATATACAAACCTGCTGACGAGTTGCAAGCTCACAGCCTACCTCGCCGATATTGACGAACAGGCAGAGGATATGTTCTTTCGGTTAGTAAAGCAGCTTGCCGAAAAGGAAGGTATAACCGACCAACTCAAAGCAGATAATCAAATGCTGTGGGTAAAGAGAATGAATAATATACGCAACCGTGCAGAAGAAATTGTCAATAATGAATTGATACTTGTTTAATCAACGGGAGAAGATGATTAATTTCATCTTCTCCCGTTCCAGTTTGTTTGTTAGAATTCGCAAAAATGGATTCCATTTTGTTTTAGTTTGTTATACATATTCAAGTTTTGGTGAATTGTAAGTTTTTCTTTGAATTCATCTTCGGTTATTATGTTTTCAGAAAACAATTCATAATTCAATATCCAAGAAGTCGAGGATGATTTCATTGTTTGCTTTAAATCCTGAGATATGAATCCTTTTCTTAATAGCATTACTTGAGCTAATTCATTTTTGCTTGAACATATCCGAATTATTATATCATCATCTCTTTCGATTCCCTCAATTTCAATTAATAGGTACAATAACCAAATTACTTCTAAATCATTTATTTGCTGCAAACTGCGTAGAAGTATTTTTTTAATTAACGTAATATCTTTATCATTAATACAAAAGTTTTCGGATTTCTTCTCAATTAAAATCTGACAAGCTTTAATTAAAGAGCGTTTATTGTTCTGTAATATAGTTAACAGATATGCCTTGTATAATTCTGAATCTGATATATCAATGGGATTTTTTTCTAAAGATTTTAACAAAAATCTTATTGCTCCCTTTGTTCCCTTGTTTTCTAATGTAAAAAAGCTGTTAAACATATCCATTAGATGTTCATTATCAAATTCATCAATGTGTAGATCAGTAAATAGTTTATTAAGATTCTTATTAATATAATATGGGAATTTTTCTTCTCTTGTTTTCTCGTTATTAATAGTTAGGTTATATTTTCTAAGAATCAAATCAATTTTGCTTTTTGTCGTTTCAGTATTATCATCAAAAACAAAGATTTCATAATCATCAACATATCTGACAAACCGGATGTTTTCAGATTTTATTTCTTTATCTATTCTTGTAAGCAGCGCTTCTGATATCAATCGAGAAACAAAAGGACCTGCTAATAATCCATTTGTTTGATTTGAATTCATTCTACGAACTAATTTATCAAGTTTGGAGTATTTTTCATATGTTGGACTTAAATTTTCGACTTTTTGGCTTTGACGATATTCTGAATCAGCTGATTCATATCCCATAATTATAGTAGGAATTAAATGTGTATAAATGGCACCATAAAAATTTGATATATCTAATTTTAGAATCAGTTTTGCTCCAGTTGCCTTTATTATTTTTTTTGATATGTTTTCTATGTAGTCAGAACATATTTCAAAAGATTCCTCTAATACTTCCTCTGTTTGTCCATATGATTGTTCAAATCTATAAATTTGACCTTGTTGATTAATAACTGGAGAAAAAGAATAATCCTCACTTTTTGTAAAATCTATCAATTCTTTCAGCAAATTATTATTCCACATATATTCGTGTAATACAAGATATGATCCTAATTCAGGAATATAAATATTTCTTCTGGAATCAGCCTGATCATATTTGCTCATTGTAAAACAATATGGTTGTATTATATCACAGTTTTCGGGTGGAACATAATTTAAAACCTTTTTATCCAAGAAAAAACATGGCGGAAGATATTCAGAAAAAAAGCCCTGCGTTGCTATCTGTTTATAACTTTCTCTATTGAATGGCATATTTTTTACCTTTCTAAATCATCAGCTTATCCAACTGCTCCCGAATCTCATCAAACCCGCAATTCAAGTCAAGCGTTTTCACGTTGATTTGGTTGCCGCTCATTTGATAGGTGTTGTCGGGGACAATTTGTTCGTCTGTTTTGGCGTAGAGCAACATTCCCGAAACGGTTACTTGCCTGTCCTTCAGTTCTTCCTGCTTGTTCTTGACGTAGGTAAAAATCTGATACAGGTTTGCCGAGTGGACGGTTGCCTTATTAAACCGCTGCTGTGTGGTATGGGCGTAATATTTTGCGTCGATAATCAGAATGTTATCGTCTTTTTCGAGCACAATATCTGACTGCATAACCGGAAGCATATCGCAGAAATCGTCGTCGAGCTGCCACGGGATTTGCGGTGCGCCGACGGTCAGTTCCGGATGTTCCTTGCGGAAATATTCCAGAATAAACTTCTCATACAAGCGGTGCATACGCTGTTCGTCGAGGAAGTCCATCAGCTTGGTTGTGCCGTCCGATTGCGTTTGCAGCAAGCCCTTCAAAACCAAATAGCAAATCGAAACCAGCATACGGTATGTCTGATTATTGCGGTCATAGCGCAGATTCCAGTTGATACTGTAAATCGGCAGCGGCTCAACATTGCCTAAGAACACCAACAGCTTTTTCATTTCCTTTTTGCGGCTCTTGTCAACGTCCGCCACCATCAGGCGCAGCATTGTCGTCTTGATGATACGGTTCATATAGGCGTTTTCGGAAAACTCATCGTAGGAGCACACAACCTGCCGCTTGATAATGGAATTTGTTTTCAGCGTTTCCGAAAATTCCATTTTACCACGCAGCGCCGTCAGCGGTTCACGCTTCGGGATATAATCCTTCATCAGACCACGCTTGAGCTGCTTTGACAAGCCTTTAATCAGTATTGCGGCGCATAAATCCGCCACATTCTCAAAATGCTCTGTCGCCACACTTTTATATCCTTGCTCGTTCAGCACTTGAAATGCGTAGGAGAGCATATAGTAGATATTTTGAATCGGAATCACTTGACAGCACTCCTCAAACGGTCAGTCCATTCTTTTACTTTTGAAGGCTCGTCAAACCAATACTCTTTGAGCAAGGGGATAATTTCAAACTCCACAATATCGGTCAGCGTGTTCTCCTTAATCTCCTCAATATCGCAGAAATAGCTGTGACCGATACAGAAGCCCTCACCGAGAGATTCGTCGTCGGCAATCTTCTGATTCAGGCTGATAACGCAGTCAATTAGTTTGTTGAATTTATCATTTTCTAATCCGTACTGATATTCTCTAAAGCCCTCGGATTCAAACGCAGGCTTCATTTCATAGAACGCAAAACGCCTGCGGAGCGCATAGTCAATCATCGCCAAGCTTCTGTCAGCTGTGTTCATCATACCGATAATGTAAACATTTTTCGGGACGGAAAACTTGTCCGAAGAATAGAGCAACTGTATATCATTGCCACGCTTATCGGCTTCAATCAGCATAAACAGCTCGCCGAAAATCTTACTGAGATTGCCACGATTGATTTCATCAATGATAAAGAAATACTCGTTTTCTTTATCATCGGACGCTTTCTTGCAGAAGTTGTAAAATGCGCCCTTCTTAATTTCAAAATTCATTCCTGTGCTTGACGGACGGAAGCCCTCGACAAAATCCTCATAGGAATAACTTTGATGGAATTGAACAAGCTGCACACGTTCGGGATCCTTAACGCCCATCATTGAATAGGCAAGACGCTTTGCGGCGTAGGTTTTACCGACACCCGGAGCACCCTGCAAAATGACGTTCAATTTCTTACGGAGCAGTCCTTCTAACGTGTCATATTGTTTTTCACTGATATATACGTCTGCAAGAAAGTTCTCTTTGGTATAGGTGTTCAGCGGTTCTTCCTCGACATCAATATCATCGTCATCATCTTCTGTGTCAAACATCGCATTGAGCTTTTCAACATATTCCGTATATTGGGTAATATCAGTCAGCGTTTTCATAACTGCCTGACCGGGATGTTCCCATTCACCGATGTCTGTCCACTTTACTTTACGGGTGTTATTATACTCATCTTCGCTACTGTCATCATATATATAACCGGACTCAACAACGCCACGACCGATTATTTTATACATACCTTGCTTAGCGAAAACAATATCGCCCGGTTTCATCTCATTGGCAAACTGCCAAGTAGCAAGAGCTGCATTGCGATAAGGCTTATTGTCGCCGTAGGTGTCCTGCATAGCAGATTTCATTTCCGATTTTGAAGTGAAGCGTGTTAAATCACCGATTTCACCCCAACCGATGAGCATAATTCCTTTCTCGGTACAGTCACTCCACTTTGAAGCATTATTGCCGGGCGAGTAAATCCAATAGCGCTTTGTGTTTACATCTTCGTCAGCAAGAGCTGAGCCTTTATCTTCTTTATCTTGCTGGTTTTCTTTAACAATCGTCTTGAAAATCTCTGACGCTAATTCGTCTGTCATATCAACAGTCCAGCCATTTTCGGTGAGTTTCCAAACACCACGAGTGCTGTTGTCCAAATAACCGCCTCTGACAAGGTACTGCCTTGCCCAAGCAACGTCATTGTTGAATTCAGGCGTTTGCGTCTTACCGACAACTGCACTTGTTTCTTCCTCGGTCAGATTTTCGTTTTCTATAATTTTATTTCGTGCTTCTTTCGGAGTAGCCGAACCGCCTAAATCTTTGAGCGCCTGCAAAAGAGGCTTGAACCAACGCAGGAACTTTGCGCCGGAATTAGCATCGCTTTTCTCGGAAAGTTTCTCATATTCATCATCTTGCTTAGATACACTCCACGCACTGCAAGAAAAATCTGCCAATGATTTATAGGAACATTTGTCAGATTGAATATAAGCAATGCAATCATCACAAAGTTTTAAGTATATCTCTGCTTTCGGTGTATCACGCAGATTTTTTACTGTGGCTGTAATTGACTCAGGTAAGCTGTCATTATTCTTTATAAACCACCTATTGCGTGAATCTAAATTTATAAATCTGTTGGGACGAATCCAGTATAAGCCCATTGACAAATTCCATTTTACGCCTTTTTGTTTCCTAACTGTATTAAAAGCAGAAATAAACTCTTGTCTGTTTTCTTCTGTATCGTTTTTTGACAGAGTAAGCGCTAATTCAAAAATTGACCAGAGGTTTTGTATATCTGATTCTCCTCTGTTATCTACAAAATAGAAAAAAGTAGATTTTAGTGGACTTAACACAGGAATTCCGTCAAAAGACATAGGAACATCAGCTTTTATGTCAAACAATTACTTGAATTCAGTAATAAGTTTTATTCTGTTCTTTTCAGTTAGTTGTTTATTAAATAATCCAAAAACTGTAAAAGGATCAATATCAACAAGGATATTATTTCCGCCTTTATCTCTATCAATAGTCGGCAGTTTTATCCCTGTAACCTCATAAACCTGCTTTATTTTTTCAATCAGCTCCTGCCGATTGTCCTTATATGCAAGTAGCTTATCTGCAAACTCCTCATAAAATGATATCCAATCAAATTGATTCTTAGCGCTCATACTATCGCCCCTTGATGATTGATAATTTTATCATATCATATAATAAAACAAATTAACAGACATAAAAACGAAAAAGAGAATCTTTTATAGGTCTTATGTGTCCCTAACAAACGTGTTTTTCTCGGTAGGAGTAAAAACGCACTGCTTGTTTAGACGTGACATCTTAAATACACTAACGTTTGTCGAACGAATTTTCTAAATTTGCTTGACAACCAAACGAATGTTCGTTATAATAATTACTGTACACAAAACTGTTCGCAGATTGTGTGCGACAACTGAATAGTGATGAACTTATGAGTGTAAAGAGCTGACGAGCGCTGGAGCATCACCTGCGGGCAGCGCAAAGCCAAAGATGCGCTATAGGGTACCGGTACGCTGACAGAAGTGCCGGCTCCGTTCTGTTTTTAGTCATTTGAGTTTAGCTTATTTTAGTGAACGGCAGTACAAATAAGCACTTTAATTTTTCAAAAGTTTAATCAAAAAATTTAAAGTCAAGTTACATGAGGCTTCTCAACCAAGGGGGTAGTTTACCCTTTTGAAGTTGATGGAAGTGCCTTGCGTGACTTGGCTTTTTGTCGTGTCAAAATACAACTGAATGACCGTCCGAATGGGATATGATATTGCGATGATCGTAAGCGAGCGATACGACGCTCCGGTGAAAATCCGGCGCAGGAACGACATTCGGGTAAAGCGGCAAACTTACAACAAAACAGTCACTTTTTACAGTGACAGAAAGGAGAAACAATGACTAAAGGTGAACAAATTGTTGCGCTGGCAATGGAGAAAGTCAGTCGTGAAGGCTATCCGAAGCTGACCGAAGATCATCCTTTTTTCGGAAGGTTAAGAGCGTTTATGGTTGACAAGCATTACTGGATGGGCACAGCTACAGATTTACTTACCGAAATGAACGACACCGTTACGCCGACTAATACGGTAACAAAACTGCTCAACAAATATTGGTATCGGTTGAGAAAACGTGACGGTATCGGCATCAATTTTCGGCGTACTAACCGAAGAAGAATCATCGAAATATATAATCACAGACAACCATAGTGACAGTTTAGGGTGACAGATATGTTGACAGTTTTTCAGAACACTGCATAACAATGTTGAATCTAAGCAAGCATACTGTTTGTAACCACAAACAGTGCTTGCTGAAACTACCGTGTATTATCTCAGCAAGCAGACCGTTCGTATCCACAAACGGTTGTTGCTGAGAAATCACCTCGGAATTTCAGCACTTGTTAGGGACACCCTAAGACCTGTTTTCGAAAATCTTAACTACGAAAGGAAGGTGACAGATTATGTACTATGTTGATGACAAAGGCAAAGTCCTTGATATTCAAACGCCGCTTACCGAAGCACTCAACGTAGTCATTGAGGATTACTTCGATATGCTCAGTAAGATGACAGCGGAGCAACGGCTAAACTATTTTAAGTATGAACAGTTCGTTGAACCGTTACGATACACACAGGACATTGACAACACAACCTATGTTGTGCGAACGCACTTCAATCAGAACGCTGACAAAACAATCTTAAAGAAGATTGAAAAGATAGTAGAGAAAGATTCAATTTAGTGCTTTAAAGTATTGAATTTAGCAGCCGGATATGTTATAATAAAACTATCCTACAAATACATATCCGACTGTGGAAAGGAGCAAAATGAGTAAACAGTCAGATAAAGACAAAATCACAGCTCTGTACTGCCGACTATCCCGTGATGACGAGAACGAAGGCGTATCGGGCTCAATCAAAAATCAAACAGAAATTTTACAACAATACGCTGCCGAAAACAGTTTCAAAAATACTCGCCTTTTCATAGACGACGGTTTCTCCGGTACAACCTTTAACCGTCCTGCCTTCAACGAAATTATGAAGCTCGGCGAGGAAGGAAAAATCGCAACACTGATTGTCAAAGACCATTCCCGTCTCGGACGTAACCGATTGGTAGTCGGTTCCTTGTTGGAAGAAGAATTTGATCGAATGGGCATTCGCTATATTGCCATTATGGACAATATCGACACCAAAAACGGAATCAGCGATCTTGTACCTATGCAGGACTGGTTTAACGAGTGGCACGCAAAGAATACCAGTGACAAGGTGCGCAAGGTATTCAAGAGCAAAGGCAAATCGGGCAAGCCATTGACAAGCAATCCGCCTTTTGGATATATGAAAAGTCCTGATGACAAGTATCAATGGATAATCGACGAGCCTGCGGCTGAAATCGTCAAGCGTATATTTAAGATGTGCGTATCCGGAATGGGGCCGTCACAAATTGCCAACAAGCTAAGCGCAGAGAAAGTTCCAACACCAACGGAATACTGGATTAGCGTAGGCAGAAAGTGCGGTAAGCCGCCGTCCGTTCCGTTTCACTGGTGTCCGGCTATGATAGCGAACATCTTGAAGCGACAAGAGTATTGCGGTGATACCATCAACTTTCGCAGCACAACCAAATCCTTTAAGAACAAGAAGCGTGTTGACCGTCCTGAAAGCGAATGGATAATCTTCGAGAACACCCATCCCGCCATTGTTGACCGTGACACATTCAAACTTGTTCAGAAAATCCGAGAAGGCAGGCACCGTCAAACACGGACGGGCAAAGTCAGTATCTTTTCGGGATTGGTGTTCTGTGAGGATTGCGGACAGAAGATGTACTACCAATCAGGCAAGAAGGACCGGCGAGATCCACCGAACTTTATGTGTTCAAGCTATTCCAAGAATCCCGACACCTGTACCTCACACTATATCGGCGAGAGAACGCTGACAAACCTTGTTCTTGAAAGTATGCGGCGAGTGTTTCTGAACATTCAGGCTTTTGAAAAGGAATTTGTTCGCAAACAGGTTGAGAGCTACGACTCTGACAAAAAGAAAGAGCTGACAGCAAAACGCCGAGAGCTTGAAAAGGCAAAGAAACGTATCGCTGAAATTGATAAGCTGATACAGCGAATCTATGAGGACAACGTTATCGGTAAACTGAGCGACGAGCGATTCGCAACCTTGAGCAACACATACGAAACCGAGCAGAAGGAACTAAAAGAAAAGCTCCCCGAAATGGAGAGCTATCTTGAAGCCGAAACAGATAAGACGGTTAATCTGCAAAAATTTGTTCAAAAAGTAAAGGCAATCACCGAGCCAACCGAGTTGACAAGTGAGCTTGTTCACGAATTCATCGACAAGATTGTTGTATCAGCCGCCCGCTATCTTGACGGCAAGCGGTATCAGATTATCGACATTTATTACAACGGTGTTGGTATCATCAAACCGCTTAACCCCGAAGATATGGAAGCAGGCTTCCAACGCCATATGGCAGAAATGCAACAGAAACAGAAGAAAACAGCATAAAACCTGAAATATCAAAGTCCGGTGGGATACCTTCTTTATGTAGTGTGTCCCACCGGGCATTTCAATCCACGCTCTCCGTGAGGAGAGCGACTAAAAACGGTGTTAATTGTATTATTAATTGGACAGGGATTTCAATCCACGCTCTCCGTGAGGAGAGCGACTATCTCGGAGATTTTAGCACGAGATAAATAAATCTTAATTTCAATCCACGCTCTCCGCGAGGAGAGCGACACCGACAGCAATTTGCATTTTTGAAGGATCTGACGATTTCAATCCACGCTCTCCGCGAGGAGAGCGACGGTCGCCCTGGTAAGGGCAAGCGTAGCAAAAAGACAATATTTCAATCCACGCTCTCCGCGAGGAGAGCGACTTTCTGTGGTCTGAATGTTGTTGACCTCATTATATTTCAATCCACGCTCTCCGCGAGGAGAGCGACTGTAAAATTCCTCAGTAAGGATATATGGACCGTCACTGATTTCAATCCACGCTCTCCGCGAGGAGAGCGACTTTTGTATCTGCTCTTCTTGATGCTTTTTAGCAAAATTTCAATCCACGCTCTCCGCGAGGAGAGCGACCACCATTTTTTATGCGTTCATAAAAAGCATACTGAGATTTCAATCCACGCTCTCCGCGAGGAGAGCGACAATTTTCTTTTTGTAAATTTTAACCCGCATAGGATTTCAATCCACGCTCTCCGCGAGGAGAGCGACAGAATCCTATGCAAATTATAGACTTGGAAACTATATTTCAATCCACGCTCTCCGCGAGGAGAGCGACGTAGATGCTAAAGTTCTCGATTATGTAAAAGAGATATTTCAATCCACGCTCTCCGCGAGGAGAGCGACTCATATATCCCTTAGCTAATGCTTTAGCACCTGATATTTCAATCCACGCTCTCCGTGAGGAGAGCGACCAGATATTATGTCAGATATGCAAGGCATTAATGAAATTTCAATCCACGCTCTCCGTGAGGAGAGCGACCTTAATAATCACAGATTTACAATCTAAGTTTTTAAAATTTCAATCCACGCTCTCCGTGAGGAGAGCGACAGTCAAAGACGGCGAGCGTGATTGTCACATTTGGATTTCAATCCACGCTCTCCGTGAGGAGAGCGACTCTTTATATGTGTCATTTGTAAAACCACAAACGGATTTCAATCCACGCTCTCCGTGAGGAGAGCGACACCGTTTTCTGTTAATATTCTTGTTGGATATTGATTTCAATCCACGCACTCCGTGAGGAGAGCGACAATACTAATTGACTATTATTTCACCTTGTGATATTTCAATCCACGCTCTCCGTGAGGAGAGCGACGGTACAGCCACCAGCGACACAACCGACAATGTACAATTTCAATCCACGCTCTCCGTGAGGAGAGCGACTTTTTTCATTTTCTTCATCAATAGGTAAGAGCATAATTTCAATCCACGCTCTCCGTGAGGAGAGCGACTTTCTTTTCAACAAATTTTAACTAAAACTATTATAATTTCAATCCACGCTCTCCGTGAGGAGAGCGACAAGTTAAGAGAACTAAGGCTTTAATACGCAGAGCTATTTCAATCCACGCTCTCCGTGAGGAGAGCGACAGTCAAAGATGACGAGCGCGATTGTCACATTTGGATTTCAATCCACGCTCTCCGTGAGGAGAGCGACATTACACGAAGATGATATACAAAGCATTATTCGGAATTTCAATCCACGCTCTCCGTGAGGAGAGCGACCCAAACCGCAAAGTAAGAGAGCATTGGACATACACCAATTTCAATCCACGCTCTCCGTGAGGAGAGCGACCATATTTGCAATACGCTTCACAAAATATTTATTTATTTCAATCCACGCTCTCCGTGAGGAGAGCGACCCAACAACCCAATATAAAGGAGGTAATAAGTTTGGATTTCAATCCACGCTCTCCGTGAGGAGAGCGACTGGGGGTACACTCTCTGTGTATGATATTCCTAATATTTCAATCCACGCTCTCCGTGAGGAGAGCGACCTAAAATGGCAACCTCTAACAGTAGGAGAATCAATTTCAATCCACGCTCTCCGTGAGGAGAGCGACCATTAAAAAGTCAACTTTGGCTTGTGCTGATTTACTATTTCAATCCACGCTCTCCGTGAGGAGAGCGACCAAGCCGATGATGATTGGGTTAAGCAAAGGCAGTATATTTCAATCCACGCTCTCCGTGAGGAGAGCGACACAATCGTTTCTGCCGATTATCGTATAGTAACAAATATTTCAATCCACGCTCTCCGTGAGGAGAGCGACTTAAACTGTTGTTTCATTCTTCGGATTAATTAATTATTTCAATCCACGCTCTCCGTGAGGAGAGCGACGTTCTGCTGGTTTATCTCTTTACTTTGGTTCTTCTATTTCAATCCACGCTCTCCGTGAGGAGAGCGACTATCAAACACTACGATGAACTTGAAAAGCAATATCGAATTTCAATCCACGCTCTCCGTGAGGAGAGCGACTGGAGGCTCTTGGTCGTAAAAAGATTGATATGCCATTTCAATCCACGCTCTCCGTGAGGAGAGCGACAAACACAGTATGGCAACCGCACAGGCATTTTGCATTTCAATCCACGCTCTCCGTGAGGAGAGCGACAAACTAATTTTTTGCGGGGCAAGGGTTATGCCTTAATTTCAATCCACGCTCTCCGTGAGGAGAGCGACGACATAATTTTTTGGCAACCTTTCTTTTTATAAAAATTTCAATCCACGCTCTCCGTGAGGAGAGCGACTGGTCGCGGGCTTTTTTTTTAAGATTAACCCACGAATTTCAATCCACGCTCTCCGTGAGGAGAGCGACTGTGCAAAATAACAAAGATAACTCACTTGTTACAATTTCAATCCACGCTCTCCGTGAGGAGAGCGACCCATAGTATAGATGATACAATGTTATTTTTTGAATTTCAATCCACGCTCTCCGTGAGGAGAGCGACTATTAAGATTCCTCGTGAGGATAGGCTTGTTGTTATTTCAATCCACGCTCTCCGTGAGGAGAGCGACGCTGATTTTATTTCAGGACTTGAAGAATACAAGCGAATTTCAATCCACGCTCTCCGTGAGGAGAGCGACGGAATATTCGGGCATAAGATTAAGCTCAATTCATTTCAATCCACGCTCTCCGTGAGGAGAGCGACTAGGCCAAAATCGACGGTTTCCTGTTCTGTCACATTTCAATCCACGCTCTCCGTGAGGAGAGCGACAGGTTGCAGTATGTGTGGATTTGGTATACAACTGATTTCAATCCACGCTCTCCGTGAGGAGAGCGACGCTTGAGGAGATAGGCTCAGCTCGTTGCAACATCATTTCAATCCACGCTCTCCGTGAGGAGAGCGACTAAGGTTTAATCCACTTGACGGTACAGGAGTAAAATTTCAATCCACGCTCTCCGTGAGGAGAGCGACGATATTGAGATATAGGACTATTTGACAACAATTTAATTTCAATCCACGCTCTCCGTGAGGAGAGCGACATGTATCTACAATATCGTCACGCCTTGTTTTATCCGAATTTCAATCCACGCTCTCCGTGAGGAGAGCGACTCAAAAGTATCTTTCGTACAATAACGATAAAGATATTTCAATCCACGCTCTCCGTGAGGAGAGCGACTGTAGTCTATCAGCTCGCCCGAAATCCCTTGAATTATTTCAATCCACGCTCTCCGTGAGGAGAGCGACCATATTTGCAATACGCTTCGCAAAATGTGTATTTATTTCAATCCACGCTCTCCGTGAGGAGAGCGACGTTGCTATTTTAACAGTGAGCTTAATTTATTTGATATTTCAATCCACGCTCTCCGTGAGGAGAGCGACGATTCCTGATGTTCGTTCCGCTTTTCACATTATATTTCAATCCACGCTCTCCGTGAGGAGAGCGACTCTCAAATTGCTGTTTACTGATACATAATTTAAAAAATTTCAATCCACGCTCTCCGTGAGGAGAGCGACATACAATGCTTGATAAACAAATAAGAGGACTTATTATTTCAATCCACGCTCTCCGTGAGGAGAGCGACTTAGTAACCTCAAAATCATAATCTCCATCTTCAAATTTCAATCCACGCTCTCCGTGAGGAGAGCGACGCAGCATTAAAGCCTTTTTCGTTAAGTATATTTCATTTCAATCCACGCTCTCCGTGAGGAGAGCGACAAAAATGCCTCCTTTGTATCATAGCATTCCTGGTATTTCAATCCACGCTCTCCGTGAGGAGAGCGACGAGCTTATGCTTAACGATAATGTTATCAAACAACAGATTTCAATCCACGCTCTCCGTGAGGAGAGCGACTTTTGTAAAAAAAGAGCCTTTACTCTAGTTTTGTATTTCAATCCACGCTCTCCGTGAGGAGAGCGACTCGCGGGGGGTGGTGCTATGTTGTCAAAGGTAAAGAATTTCAATCCACGCTCTCCGTGAGGAGAGCGACCGGGGCTTGTTGCCATTTTACCATACAAATTATTTATTTCAATCCACGCTCTCCGTGAGGAGAGCGACTTGTTAGGAGTAGGCTTTAATTCATATTCCGACATCAATTTCAATCCACGCTCTCCGTGAGGAGAGCGACATGTTATCGTAATTGGCTCTGTACGCTTCTGTAAATTTCAATCCACGCTCTCCGTGAGGAGAGCGACTTTTGTGCTTCTTCGAGTTTTTGCAGTATGTTTCCAATTTCAATCCACGCTCTCCGTGAGGAGAGCGACCATCACAACAATTAGATGAAATATCTACTAAAATCATTTCAATCCACGCTCTCCGTGAGGAGAGCGACTTAATGAGTTATTCGACGGTGATACAACATACACTATTTCAATCCACGCTCTCCGTGAGGAGAGCGACTAACCCACTAAAGATGTTTAAAAAGGGTATTTTGATTTCAATCCACGCTCTCCGTGAGGAGAGCGACTTTTTTCGCCATACTGTCAAAATCTTTGTACCAATTTCAATCCACGCTCTCCGTGAGGAGAGCGACCAACAGGTTCTAATCTTGATGATTACACAACGGACGATTTCAATCCACGCTCTCCGTGAGGAGAGCGACTGTCTGCTCCGAATTCCATTTTTTCACCACCAAACATTTCAATCCACGCTCTCCGTGAGGAGAGCGACGGATAAGATGGTCGATTTCTCTCGGAGTACACTTATTTCAATCCACGCTCTCCGTGAGGAGAGCGACAGAAACTGTTCAAGCAGTACTTGGAGTAATTGGACATTTCAATCCACGCTCTCCGTGAGGAGAGCGACCTGTTACTCAGATAACATCTGTGCAGGATGTCTGATTTCAATCCACGCTCTCCGTGAGGAGAGCGACTTTATAATAAATATGTTCTATTATATTTACTTTAATTTCAATCCACGCTCTCCGTGAGGAGAGCGACTTAATGAGTTATTCGACGGTGATACAACATATATTATTTCAATCCACGCTCTCCGTGAGGAGAGCGACTTTACAAATGTCAAATTTATTAAATGTTACGGAGATTTCAATCCACGCTCTCCGTGAGGAGAGCGACAATACTGCTGTCAATTAACATTTGGTAATCAGTGGATTTCAATCCACGCTCTCCGTGAGGAGAGCGACCCTATATAAGTATTATGGAGATTGTCAGTTGTATTGAATTTCAATCCACGCTCTCCGTGAGGAGAGCGACTTGACCCCTTTGTTTATGATGGTAGTATGAGTATTATTTCAATCCACGCTCTCCGTGAGGAGAGCGACGAAATGGAGCAGTACAAAATGAACTGCTCCACATTTCAATCCACGCTCTCCGTGAGGAGAGCGACGTTGCTGTACCAATTCCACGATAGTCATGCTCTTATTTCAATCCACGCTCTCCGTGAGGAGAGCGACTCACGGCAAGCCTGGAGGCTTTAAAATTGGCAAGATTTCAATCCACGCTCTCCGTGAGGAGAGCGACATTAAAAATATCGTGTACTTTAAGTTTGCTACCATCAATTTCAATCCACGCTCTCCGTGAGGAGAGCGACTTTATAAAACTGCTTATGTTGCCAATTTATCAAATTTCAATCCACGCTCTCCGTGAGGAGAGCGACATCAGATAATGCTTTTGATATAACTTTAACTGATATTTCAATCCACGCTCTCCGTGAGGAGAGCGACGAAAGCGTGGCATAGACTTAATAGTTCCATTGCAAAAATTTCAATCCACGCTCTCCGTGAGGAGAGCGACAAATAAAGCAACAGACAATCAAAGCAAATGGCTTATTTCAATCCACGCTCTCCGTGAGGAGAGCGACGGGTGTAAAACTACACGATACTGATTTTTTATGTTGATTTCAATCCACGCTCTCCGTGAGGAGAGCGACATGCCCTCAATAAAATCCCCGCAGTTTTGGTTGACATTTCAATCCACGCTCTCCGTGAGGAGAGCGACCTAATAATATGGGTACACAAAACGATTTAAAGTATATTTCAATCCACGCTCTCCGTGAGGAGAGCGACATCGTATCGTGCGGGTAACATCTACTAACGCAAAATTTCAATCCACGCTCTCCGTGAGGAGAGCGACACGCTATAATACAAATGTTCCAATATCCAACAAATTTCAATCCACGCTCTCCGTGAGGAGAGCGACAACAAAATCAGTATATCTTAGTCAATGCAGATTTTATTTCAATCCACGCTCTCCGTGAGGAGAGCGACCTTTGTCCCAGCAACTTTCACATTTCCAACATAAAATTTCAATCCACGCTCTCCGTGAGGAGAGCGACAGTAGCTCAAAGGGTATATATCATAGACTATTTATAATTTCAATCCACGCTCTCCGTGAGGAGAGCGACATTATGGACCTACTTAATGAATATGGTCCTCTGGATTTCAATCCACGCTCTCCGTGAGGAGAGCGACCAGCAACTGCTGATGATATAGCTGCGATAAATCGAGCTATTTCAATCCACGCTCTCCGTGAGGAGAGCGACGTAAGTTGCTGTCAATTGATACCTCGTCAAGCGGTGATTTCAATCCACGCTCTCCGTGAGGAGAGCGACATTTTGACGGGGTTCTTGATATTAATAAAATTTTCATTTCAAT
>OHBE01001558.1_pt1 | contig 19617 bp, 17 predicted proteins | sample 1577231 | NCBI WGS metagenome assembly OHBE01 (sample SAMEA3541506, study PRJEB24748) | human gut metagenome | biome: human gut; feature: human-associated habitat; material: faeces | place: China | collected 2012 | reverse complement strand
CACTCCTTACTGCCACCCTTTTCCCTCCCTCCGTTTTATGCGAAGAACTCCTCTTTCCTCCATCTCCTTATTTTTCAAAGGTCTCATAAAAATAGAGGCTGCCCCATAAACTTATGAAGCAGCCTCTAATGTCGTTTGCAGTCTATCGGAAGGGTATCAGCTAAGACCTTCGATGAAACCGTCTACTATATCTATATGTACAGCTTGCGGTTCTTTGGGGAGTCCGGGCATACGCATGATCTCTCCGATGATAACGACCAGCATGCCTGCTCCACGGTTGATGATGATGTCGGATACTTTGAGCTCAAACCCTCTGACATCTCCCTTGGCTTTGGGGTCGGATGAGAAAGAGTACTGCGTCTTGGCAATACAAACGGGGAGATGATCCAGCGATTGCATGGCAATCTTTTTGAGTTTGCCATCTGCTTTGGAGCTATACACTACACTCCCTGCGCTGTATATTTCCTTGGCGATCTTCTCGATCTTCATTTTCACGGGATTCTCCGGCTCATAGGCATATTTCAGAGGTTGGGAGGGTTTATTCTCTACCATTTCCACAACAAGTTTTGCCAGTTCTTCCGCACCTTTTCCGCCTTCTGCAAAGGCGTTGTTCACGGCGAAGCCGACATTTTGCCCGATACAATGCTCACGAACGATGCTGATCTCTTCTTCTTCGTCGGTGTCGAAGCGGTTGAATGCAACGATTACTTGCTGACCGAATTTTTTCAGATTGTATATGTGGCGATCCAGATTGGACAAACCTCTTCTGAGAGCTTCGGCATTGGGTGCCTTGATTTCCGTTTCGGCAACGCCGCCATGCAATTTGAGCGCGCGCAGCGTGGCCACGAGGACGGTAAGCTTGGGGGCGACACCCATTTCCCGACATTTGATGTCAAGGAATTTTTCTGCACCCAGATCTGCACCGAAACCGGCCTCGGTGACGGCATATTCGCCGAAAGAGAGAGCCATCTTTGTGGCCAAGATGGAGTTACAGCCATGTGCGATATTGGCAAAGGGGCCTCCATGGACAAATGCCGGAGTGTGCTCTGTGGTCTGTACCAGATTAGGCTTTATGGCATCTTTGAGCAAGACGGCAATGGATCCTGCTATGCCGAGGTCTTTGACCGTAAAGGGAGCACCTTCTTTGGTATAGCCGAGAAGAATATTTTCAAGACGGCTGCGGAGGTCTTCAAAGTCTTTGGCCAGACAGAGGATAGCCATGATCTCGGAAGCCGGCGTAATGTCAAAACCGGTCTGGCGAGGTATTCCGTCCGAGATGGTACCCAACCCCGTAACGGCATTGCGCAAAGAGCGGTCGTTAACGTCCAGTACACGCTTCCAAAGTATTTCGGAGAGGCCGTCGCAAGTATTGCGGTTCTGATAAATATAGTTCTCCAAAAGAGCCGTAATCATGTTGTGAGCCGAAGTGACAGCATGGAAATCACCGGTGAAGTGGAGGTTGATGTTCTCCATGGGCAGTACTTGTGCATAGCCACCTCCGGCAGCCCCCCCTTTCATGCCGAAGCAAGGCCCGAGCGAAGGTTCGCGCAAGGCTACGATTGCCTTCTTCCCGATATGGTTGAGTCCCAGAGCCAATCCGATGGAGACAGTGGTTTTTCCCACACCGGCCTTGTTCGGCGTAATGGCTGTCACCAGAATCAGATTTCCCTTTTTTACTTTCTCTTCGTCGATACAGCTTAGCGGCACTTTGGCCGTGTATCGTCCGTATGGTTCTAATTGTTCGACAGGCAGGTCGATTGACTCTGCTATCTGTTCGATTCTTTGCAGTTCGATGTCACGTGCAATCTGAATGTCCGATTTCATTCTATTTTATTTTTGAAGTTTGAGAATCCTTTTTTTGTGATGTTTTTATTCGCTGTGTATATAACAAAAAAAGAAGTAATCGGTTGTACGGTCGATGAAAAAGCTTATCTTTCGAACGATTTTTCAGAAAGATTCAAATCATAAAAATGCACTGTTATGGCTGCTAAAGGGAAAAAAAAGAATTTCGTGTTGGACACTAATGTAATGCTGCACGACTATGAATGCATAGAGAAATTTGAAGAAAACGACATCTATATCCCTATCGTTTCGCTCGAAGAATTGGATAAGTTCAAAAAAGGAAGCGAACAAATCAACTTCAACGCACGAGCTTTTGTCCGCCGTCTGGATGAGATATCCGATCAGGATCTGTTCGCGAAAGGGGCTTCTCTGGGAGAAGGCTTGGGGCGAATCTTCGTCAAGATCAATGGCCAATACCACACCAAAGTAAAAGAAGCGTTCGGCGAAAACAAGGCCGACCATCGTATCCTCTCCATCGCTATGACGCTGGCTGATGAGCAGCCCAACATCAAGACTATCCTCGTCACCAAAGACGTGAACCTGCGGATGAAAGCCCGCTCCCTCGGAATGCTCGTAGAGGATTACATCAATGACAAGGTGACCCGAGTAGACCTTTTCGAGAATGCCGAGCCGGAATACGAAGGTGTTGACGGCGATCTGATCGATCGTATTTATGCATCCAAAGACGGCATCGATATAGACGAGTGGGAATTGGGTTCGAAGATCGATCCTAACGACTGCTTCGTGATGAAGAGCGAACGCAACAGTGTATTGGCACGTTACAATCCTTTCACCGGGAAGATAGTCAGGGTTGAGAAAGGACACTATTTCGGGATCCAACCACGCAATGCAGAGCAGACCTTCGCCATGCACATACTTACAGATCCGAATGTAAAGCTCATCGGACTGACGGGGAAAGCCGGTACGGGCAAAACATTGCTGGCTCTGGCAGCAGCTCTCAGTCAGGAACAGTCCTACAAACAAATCCTGCTTGCACGGCCCATCGTCTCATTGGCCAATAAGGACTTGGGATTCCTGCCGGGCGATGAGAAAGCCAAAGTGGCACCATACATGCAACCGCTTTTCGACAATCTGAATGTGATCAAAGGACAGTTGGCTCAAAATAGCAGCGAACTCCGCAGGCTGGACGAAATGCAGAAAACCGAAAAGCTCGTTATCGAAGCTTTGGCATACATCAGAGGACGTAGCGTGTCGGAAGCGATATTTATCGTCGATGAAGCACAAAACCTGACTCCTCACGAAATCAAAACGATTATCACCCGTGCAGGAGAAGGTAGCAAGCTGATTTTTACAGGTGACATCGAACAGATCGACTCTCCATACCTTGATGCCCAGAGCAACGGATTGGCCTATATGATCGAAAGGATGAAGGGGCAACCGCTCTTCGCCCATGTCAATCTGATCAAGGGCGAACGAAGCGAGCTGAGCGAATTGGCCAGTGATTTGCTCTGATTCTCCGGTTCCGTTTTTCAAGGAAAACAAAGAGGCTGACACAAACGTCAGCGTACCTTATCAGGATTCCGGTTGACGAAGTCTTTCCAATTCTTGACTGCCGATCCGCCCGAACGAGCCATAGGTCCCGACGTCTGAAAGAAGTGACAGACGGCAGCCGCCAGTCCGTCCGTGGCATCCATTTCAGGTAACATCTGTTCGTCAGGTATTCGTAAATAGCGTTGGAGCATGCCGGCTACCTGCTCTTTGCTCGCATTGCCATTACCTGTAATCGCTTGCTTGATGCGCATCGGAGCATATTCCGTAATAGGAATGTCGCGAGCCAAAGCCGCTGCCATAGCGACACCCTGAGCCCGCCCTAACTTGAGCATACTCTGTACATTCTTCCCAAAGAAAGGTGCTTCGATAGCCATTTCATCCGGTAGGAATTCATTGATCAGACCTGTAATCCTGTCGAATATGCGTTTCAGACGGATATAGTGATTGTCGAATTTCTCCAGACGTATTACCCCCATAGCCATGAGTCGGGGAGTATTCCCCACGACGTGAAGCATCCCGTAGCCCATCAGTATTGTGCCGGGGTCTACTCCCATGATAATGCGTTCCTTCGGACTCATTCTTTGCTTACAATTCTATTCTTCTCATCGTGGTGGCAAAACCCATGACCCTGTTGCCGAACTTCCCGATGAGGGTCGCTATATGTTTTGCCCCCGGGCCACACCAATATTCATCGATATCAGTCGATTGGTCTGCGAAGAAATGGAGAGCCAGCGATACGCCTTCTTCCTGTGCTCCCTTTTCGATGCGGTGTAGGGCAGGGGAATGCATAGATCCGTCGGAGACAACCGATGGGATGAAAGTCGAACGAAGATAGTCGATCAATGTCTCCTCTACGGCAGCCTCCGTTACCCACGTTATATTGTACAAAACCATTCTGTGTATTCCTTTCAGAGATAACGCAAAGTTATGAAAAACCGCAATGAGCACTTTTCCCTTCAAATATGTGGAACGTTAGAAGCTATAATGCAATCAAAATAAGAAATTGAGATAATTTGACTTTTGATTTGAAAAAAAGAAGTAATTTGCAGGCAGTGCAGCAAATATAGTGGTATGCGGTATCTACCGTAATTGTTTAATCATAAAAAATCATGGTATGAAACATTTCAATTTTATCTCGTTGTTTTCCGCTCTGGCTTTATTCTTTTGTGTGCAAAATACCCTTGCACAACAAAAAACAGAGGAGTTTGCACCTGTGTCGGATTTACGTGCAGAAGCGTACGGCTCTACCGTTTTCCTCCACTGGACTCCGCCGTATGACAATCCGATGATTCCTCTAAGCGAGAGTTTTGAATCAGGTATTCCGGCTATATGGAAGACCATTGACGCAGATGGCGATGGCTATAATTGGATGCATTTGACCAATTTCACGGGACAGAGTGGTCTCTGTGTCTCTTCGGCTTCATACATAGGCGGCGTCGGAGCTTTGACTCCGGACAATTATCTGATAACACCCGAATTAAAACTACCCACAGACGCGTTGGTGGAAATAATCTATTGGGTATGTACTCAAGATCTCACTGCTCCATCGGAGCACTATGCCGTTTATTCCTCTTCTACAGGCAATAATGCTGCTGACTTTGTTAATCTCTTATATGAAGAGACTTTGACTGCCAAACGGATACAATCCCCCGAGTTGATCCACGGAAATCGGACACAAGGTGTTTGGTATCAAAGAAAGGTGGTACTCCCTAACGATACTAAATATGTTGCTTTCCGCCATTTTAATTCCACGGATAATTTCTGGCTCAATTTGGATGAAGTATCTATCCTGTATACCCCTCTTCCCCGAAGAGCTCCGTGTCCGCATCCGGGTGGTTACACTTATTCTGTATTCCGTGATGGACAAAAGATAGCGAGTGGATTGTCGGCATTGGCATATATCGATACGGATGTACCGTATGGGACTCAAGACTATTGTGTCCAAGTCAATTATCTGCAAGGAGACTCGTATAAAGTCTGCAAAAATATAGTGGTGGCAAATTCTGCAAACATCTATGGGGCGGATAAGCCTTTTGCGTTGACCGTGGTTGGCAAGACCATTGTAGCGAGTGCTATCAAAGGAGAGATCACTCTTTATGACATTCATGGTCGTCTGACAGCTTCCGGACGTGATACGCTTAGGTACAAAGCGGAAAATGGTTTTTACCTCATTAAAATACAGGTAAACGGAACTGTCTATACTGAGAAAATCCAAATCCAATAGCCTTTCTCTCTTAGCAGAGAAGTTTCAGGTACTTTCTTTGCAGAAATACAGTTTGCCCGACTCTCCGCATAGGAAGAGTCGGGCAATTTTATGAAAGGACGAAAGGTAATAGCCCTGTAAAAGCCTTTATCCTTCGGCGTTCAGCATTTGGAGTCGCTTCTCCAGATCAGGGAATTGGCTTTCGGGTAGGAGCGACGTACAGATACGCATCGCTTCGTTGCGCTTGCTGCCTGTCGTTTTTAGCGTGATGGCACACATACCGTAGCGCACAAACTTCTCGATCAACTTGCTGCTATCCATCCCCTTATAACCGACCGTGAAGTAGAATCCGTCAGCCAGCGGTTCATTGCCGTCCTTATCATAGACGATATTGAAGCCGTTGTCAAGGAACATTTTCTTCATGATCCGAGCCTTCCGGCCATATTCGATTACAGAGTCGCGGAAGTTATATTCTCCATCATTGCAGGCTTTGAGCATAGCAGCCATACCCCATTGTGCAGAGTGAGTGGCTCCTGAAGACAGAGCATAGAGTGCCGATGATGACAATGCCTCACCGAAGCGCAGACGCCCGAATGACTCTTCCAAGTCCGGATACTCACGCTCGTAGAGCTTGCCCGATATCATGAGTACTCCGATGCGCTGACCGGCATAGCTGAATGCCTTGGAGCTGGAGAGAGCCAGTATATAATTGTCCGTGTAGTTGGCTACGGAAGGTTGATAGAGCGGCTCACCCGGATGGGAATAGTCCTTACGGAAATCCATGCCGAAGTATGCCAAGTCTTCTATGACGATAACATCATGTTTGGTCGCCAGCTCACCGATGATGCGCAGCTCTTCATCCGTCATACACTGCCAAGTGGGATTGTTCGGGTTGGAGTAGATGATAGAGCAGAACTGTCCTGTCTGCAGATAGCTTTCGAGCTTCTCGCGCAACTTTTCTCCGCGGTATTCGAAAAGGTCGAAGCTTTCGAACTTCTGACCGAGGATGCGACACTGTAGCTTGTTCAGATTGAACCCGGGGTCGATAAAGAGCGTACCGTATTCACGGTTTTTGTGTGTGCGATTGGCCACGAGGAAAGATACGAAGCATCCCTGCATCGAGCCCACCGTAGGCACGCAAGCACGTGCCGGTATGTCGATATTGACAAAGAGTTTGGCAAAGCGCGATACCTCCTGCTTGAGTTCGGGCAGACCATCCAAATTGGGATAAATCGAAGCTACTCCTTCGCGTAGCTTTTGTATCTCCGTCTCTATACCGATCTGAGGTGCAGGAAGTCCGGGCACACCCATTTCCATACGGCAGAATTTAGTGCCGGTAGCCTTTTCCAGATTGGTCACCAAAGCTACCAGATCTCGGATCGAAGCCATGCCGAGGTCTTTGATGTGCAGTTCGTTTTGCTTTTCACGAATCAGTTTTTCATCGATTGGAAAATTCATCTCTTGATATTTTTTACTGTGTTCTTGAATTTCTTATATCTCTTACTTCGCATCGCTCAGACGAACTACCACGTCTACGGCCGATAGTCTTTCTCCACGTCCCATCAGCGGATTGATGTCCATCTCCTCGATCTCGGGCACTGCAGCCAGCAAACGGGAGATCTTACAGAGCGTATCGGCGATTACCTCGTCGTTGATGCCCTGTTTGCCGCGAATACCGCGAATGATCGGATAGGACTTGAGCGAACGGATCATTTCCAGTGCTTCGTTTTTGCCGAGAGGAGCCAGAGCACAGCGAATATCTTTCATCACTTCCACGAATATACCGCCCAGACCGCAGGTAATCAGATGACCGAATTCGCCCTCTTTCTTTACCCCGATGAAGACTTCCACGCCACTCTCCATCTGTGACACCTGTACCCCTTCAGCACCCTTGATTTGCATCAGCTTGCCAAAGCTCTCTTTTACGCCTTCTTCGGTCGAAACGTTCAGTATTACACCTCCGGCATCGGATTTGTGCGCCAGTCCCATTACCTTCATAGCCAATGGGAAACCGATACTACGTGCTGCATCCAGAGCTTCTGTCTCTGTTGTCACCAGACGTTCTTGCGGGCGAGTGATACCGGTCAAATCCAACAGCTGGAGCATATCGCCGGTTCCGAGCATACCGCTCTTGCCGGCGAGCAGACGGCGGATTTCTGCAGCTTTGGGCAATTCGCTCTCTTCAGTCATTTCGGGCTTGGGCGTTTGGTAGACCTTGCAGATGGCACGTGCCAAAGCCACTTCCTCTTCAAAGAGGATGCCTCCCTGAGCAATGAAACGCTCCATTCCTTCCTTCGCGTTGATCACGGAAGGTAGTACGGCATAGATCGGCTTCTTGCATTTTTTCTGTTGTTCGCGTATCACATCGTAAGCATCGCTCACATCGAAGAGTCCGGGGCTCCCGAAGATCACGACCATACCGTCTATCGTGTCCAGATCTTTCTCGCAAGTATCGATCACTTTCGATAATTGCTCTGCTGTTCCCGTAGCGAGAATGTCGATCGGGTTAGCCACGGAAGAACCGTCAAACAACTCCGACAGCAATGTGCGAGTCTTTTCTTCGGGAATCGGAGGTACGGACATACCTCCATTGGAGAGAGCATCCGTCAGCATAACGGCCGGACCGCCTGCATGTGTGATCACAGCCATATTCTTACCGGTGAGTACCGGATGTTGAAGTACGGCACCCACGGTAGCCAGTTCTTCACGGCTGTAGCAGCGCACTACACCGGCTTTGCGGAAGAGTGCATCTACAGCCACATCGGAGTTGAGCATGGCACCTGTGTGCGAAGCTGCAGCACGTCCCCCGTCTGAAGACGTCCCTGATTTGATGGCCGCAATGCGACAGCCTTTCTGTACCAATGATCTGGCATGTTTCAGGAAGCGTTTCGGTTTGGAGATAGTCTCTATATATAGGAGCAGTGTATGAGAAGAAGTGGCAGCATCGAATGTCTCGTCCAAATGTTCGAGCACATCTTCCACACCCGTTTGAGCAGCGTTGCCGACCGAATATACCGATGAGAAAGAAAGCCCCTTGCTCAGAGCCGACTCCATGATAAATACAGCAGTTGCCCCCGAACCGGAGATAAAGTCGCATCCCTTAGGCGTAAGTACCGGCACCGGAGTGGTAAATACCGATTGGTGCAGCGGATTCATTACGCCGACGCAGTTGGGGCCGATCAGGGTAGCTCCGGCTTCATTGGCCAGTTCGGCCATTTGCCGCTCGAGAGCCTTGCCTTCTGCACCCATTTCGGAGAACCCTGCAGAGAATACGATGATTCCTTTGGTCCCTTTTTCTTTCACCAGCACCTCGATCGTAGGTGGGCAGAAACGTGCAGGAATAGCCAAAATGGCCAAATCTACTTGGGGTAGATCTTTCACATCAGGCACACATTCCACTCCCTGTACGTTAGACACTTTCGGATTTACACCCAATACACGACCCTGAAACGAGCCGTTCAGAATGTTTTGTAATACTTTTCCACCGGGTTTTGTCACATCTTGCGACGCACCGATCACCGCAATAGTACGCGGTTCGATTAGTTGAGGAGTTATCATTATGTAATGCTTTAAGAAATCAGGTTTGAACTCTTTTCCGCAAAGAAAGAGAGGCGGGATATTACAGTCTGATGGATTCCCCTCTTTTTGCGGGCTCACAATATTACATCCTTTTTCCTACACAACGAAATAATTTTGTTGTGAAAAACAAGCAAAAACACTGAAAATTACCTACGTCGTCTACCGGGGGGCTTTGCCTGCCTTTCTCTGCTGACGGATGCTTACAGGCGCCGGATCGTGGGCCATTGCCTGCATCCGACCTTGGAGGTGAAGGGCTGCTTAAGTGTCCTGCATCAAGCTTTTGATTTCCATCGACAACGCCGAATCGATACGACTTTTTTCAGTACACGTCATAGATTGTTTACGTTCGGAAAATTTCTTTATTTATGACTCGAAAAACGTGGCGCGGGAAAATTTTGCTTTTGGCGCGAGAAGTAAAATTTTTACGCGCCAGAACGAAAAAAATCTTGCGCCACCTCTTCCGAAAAACACGAGCCGCAGATGTGTAAAAACTCGCACAGAAAAAGTTGATGTGGGTACAAGAAGAAAAAGAGGAGGAGGAGAGCCCCGGATATCCGATAAAACTACTCATCGGATACCGTCCGAAAATAAATATCGGATCTGCATCAATAGTGTCCTAAAAGTCAGTTTTTGGCAATAGATAAGGAGAGGAACTTCCGGGTGTCTCTCCTTCGTTGTGTTATCAGAGTCTCCTTGGGCCAATAATATAAGCCTGCTTGCCCAAGTTGTTCGCTTGTAGCCTCGCCCCTTGATATAAGAATCTCTCGGCAGAGTTCCAAGTGGACAAGCACAGCAATCCTATTTACTACAAAAACAACATACGATTTTTTTCAGTACAGGTCATTTCGATAATTTGTGTCTATATTTGACAGTCGTAGCACGAATTTTCCATCGGAAAAAAAGAGTGCTGTGGCGTTTAATTAGAGATACTAACTCATGTATGGGAACTCTCTGTAGATATGCAATCTAAGTTTGCAATACCAAGGCGGACAGATCTCATCAAAAACAAAGCGTATTATGAAGAAATTTATTCAGGACTTCAAAGCGTTTGCCCTTAAGGGTAACGTAGTGGACATGGCTGTCGGTGTGATCATCGGTGGCGCATTCGGAAAGATCGTCACCTCGTTGGTGAACGACATCATGATGCCTCCCATCAGTTTGCTGACGGGTGGGGTCAACTTCACAGATCTGAAATTGGTATTGAGCAAGGCTGTCGTCGAAAGCGGAGAGGTCGTGAAACCGGAAGTGTCATGGAACTATGGCAATTTTATCCAGACTACAGTGGACTTCCTGATTTTAGCTTTCGTGATCTTCCTGATGATCAAAGCTATCATGGCTGCCAAGAGGAAAGAAGAAGAGGCACCTGCAGCTCCTGCTCCTACGCCACCTGAAATCGAACTGCTTACAGAGATTCGCGATTTGCTCAAGAAGCAATAAGCACAGTAGTCTCCCCTACTCTTGGCCGCAAATGGCGAGGATATACCCTCCGACCGGCCGGCCGGGAATGGGTGAGAAATAAAGAGAAACCACTACCCACAACTATCGAATATGGGGCATGCACGCTCTGCCCATAGTTTGGGTAGTGGTTTCTTTGTTTTTCCGTTTACTCTTTGATAATAAGCGTTCCGATTGAAGAAAAGTGTCCGTAATAAGTACATTATATACATTTCTTTTCTATTTTTGTGGTCGCTCAGCGGCTTACATCCCGATGACCTTTGGACGCCTACCACTCATGCACCGGCAGACGTTCGGAGCAGCCGATGTTAACCTCCGGCAGTTTAATTTAGAAAATCACATTCAAAAAGAATCTAAGCAATGATTATTGGCATTCCAAAAGAGATTATGCACGGCGAAAACCGTGTGTCGGCTACCCCTGAAACAGTGGCCAAATTTGTAGCAGACGGGTTCAAAGTTCTGTTTGAAAAAGGAGCAGGAGAAGGTGCTCAGTATCATGACGAAGAATATGCCCAAGCAGGTGCTACGCTGGTAGACGGTGCTAAGGCCGTTTATGACGGAGCCGAAGTGATCCTCAAGGTAAAAGAGCCTTTGTTCAACGAACAGCTCAATACGCACGAAGTAGAGCTGATGCGTAAAGGTCAGTACCTGATCACATTCATCCATCCGGCTTCACCGGTGAACCACGAAATGGTACGCAATCTGGCCAAACAGGGTGTTATCTCGCTGACTCTCGATGGTATTCCCCGTATCTCACGTGCACAAAATCTCGATGCACTGACTTCGATGAGTACTTGTGCCGGCTACAAAGGTATCCTGATGGCTGCCGAAGACTTCGCCAGCTTCATCCCGATGATGGGTACGGCTGTCGGTATGATTCCGCCCGCCAAAGTAATGGTGATCGGTGTGGGTGTGGCTGGCTTGCAGGCTTTGGCTACGGCTAAGCGTCTGGGAGCCATCACTTATGCTGCCGATATTCGCCCTGCAGCTGCCGAACAGGCTCAGAGCTTGGGTGCCAAGATCGTGGATACGACCGTTCCTGCCGAACTGGCTATCGCCGAAGGCGGATATGCCAACAAATTGCCCGATGATGTACTGGCCAAAGAACGCGAAGCCCTCAAGGCCACTATTCAGGATATGGATATCGTATTCTGTAGCGCATTGATCCCGGGCAAGGTGGCTCCGATCATCATCACGGAAGAAATGGTGAAGGGTATGAAGCGTGGCTCCGTAATCGTGGACATCTCTATCGACCAGGGCGGTAACTGCGAAATCACGCCGAAGGGAACCAAGGAAGTGAAGCACGGAGTGATGATCCAAGGTATCAAGAACATCCCCGGTATGCTTCCGAAAAGCTCTACTTGGATGTTCGCACAGAACATGTACAATCTGATGAAGTACCTCACAAAGAACGGTCGGATCGAATTGGATATGAACGACGAAGTTTGCAGCAAGATCCTCGTTACTCGCGACGGCGAAATCAAACATGCCGGTACTCGTGAAGCAATGGGTCTGTAACCGAACTGTTCCTACATCTTAATATCAAGAGCCAAGGAACGACCCCTCTCAAGTGGCCGTCCTTTGGCTCTTACTCATTTGAGCTAATACACCAATCACTCATATAATAATGAATCCGATCATTCTTATCATCGTGCTGATAGCTTCCACGCTTATCGGCTACAAGCTGATCAGCAATGTGCCGAGCTTGCTGCATACTCCGCTGATGTCTGGTATGAACGCTCTTTCCGGAGTAACCGTAATCGGAGCTATTGCAGCTGCCGGATTATCTTTCAAGTTCGGGCATGACGGCAAACTCATCCTCGGCCAAATCTTCGGAGGACTGGCCATCATCCTCGCTACCATCAATGTGGTGGGAGGTTTCGGTGTCACGCACCGCATGCTCCGTATGTTTAGCAAGAAAAAGAAAGGAGGCGACCAATGAGTCCTACCATCTATTATATACTCTGCGTCCTCCTCTCTCTGATGGTATTGGGGGGAATATCGATGATGAGCCGTGTGAAGACTGCCGTCATGGGCAATACCCTCAGTGCAGTGGCCATGTTGGGCGGTATCATCCTTACCCTTGTCTACAATGAGATCTTGCCTGCCTGGTCGGTTTATATCTTCCTGATTATCGGTGCCGGTATCGGTTGGGCGATGGCACAGCGTGTCAAGATGATACAGATGCCTCAGATGGTGGCCTTGCTTAACGGTGTCGGAGGGGCTGCTTCCGCTCTCGTGGGGATTTTGTCTCTCGCAGCTATAGGAATCAATCCGAATAATAACACGGCTGCCGACTATCCGATCTTTTCGCAAGCTACCGGTATGCTGGCACTGACTGTCGGTATGATTACCCTCGTAGGTAGCCTTATCGCCGCCGGTAAGCTACACAAACTACTGCCTCAGAGACCGGTGATATGGCCTAACCACTCGATGTTTACCTCTTTGCTACTGATCCTGACCGTGGGATTCGTGGTGCTCGGTTCTGTTTCTATCGAAGGGTTTCCCCTCTTCTGGGCTATCATCGGAGGGCTGTTTTTCTCCTCTCTCTTCGGTTTGTTCTTCTCTATCCGTGTCGGTGGAGCGGATATGCCTATTACCATTTCGCTACTGAACTCCCTTAGCGGTGTGGCCGGAGCCATTGCCGGTATGGCTGTGGGCGATATTCTGCTCGTAGCCGTAGGAGGTATTGTCGGTGCCAGTGGTCTGTTGCTGACGCAGATTATGTGCCGCGCCATGAACCGCAAGCTCATGTCCATTCTGATGGCTTCGGGAGCAAAAGCAACACCTGCCGCTACAACGCCGACTACTGCTTCAAAACAAGAAAAAGGAGAGGTTGCCGCTCCTACTCCCATCAAAGCAGAGAAGACAGCCGGTAGCGTACTGCGTGATGCCAAGCGAGTCATCATCGTACCCGGTTACGGTATGGCATTGGCTCAGGCACAGCACCAAGTAAGACAGCTGGCCGATAAACTTACGGCTAACGGTGCGGAAGTTCGCTATGCCATCCATCCGGTGGCGGGTCGTATGCCCGGACACATGAACGTGCTTCTGTGCGAAGCCGACGTGCCCTATGACCAACTCTTCGAGATGGATGCCATCAACGGAGATTTCGCTCAGACGGATGCCGTGGTAGTAATCGGTGCCAACGACGTAATGAACCCTGCTGCTCGCAATGCTGAGGGTACGCCTATATACGGTATGCCGGTGCTGAACGTGGACGATGCTCCCGAAGTAATCATTTGCAACTTCGACCTGAAACCCGGTTACGCAGGTGTGGACAATCCTCTCTATACACGAGCAACGGGGGTATTCCTCAAACTCGGAGATGCCAAGGAATCACTGGCAGAGATCATGAAGGAAATGGACATCGCATAGCTGTAAACGACATCCATTCCAATATAAACGGAAAGGACTGTCAAAGGAGCTTGGAGCTCTTTGGCAGTCCTCTTTCTTTTGGCATTCACCCAACCTTACCTGACTAAATGATCACTGAGGAATCCACTCGCAAATATCGAAAAGATCAATGATTGTCTTTCAGAAAAGCTATCGGGAAATTGGGATCGATACGCATCGTCAGTTCCAAGGCGTGGCTCATCGCAAAACGATCCGAAGGCTGGAACCATACCCGAGCAACAGCCGCCAACGAAACACTTCGTGCCATCCGCCACGAATAGTCGGCATAGAGACGAATATAATCGCCCCAACCGTTCGTAAGAGGCTGTTTGTCATACGTCAGGGAATTGGCGAAAGGTGCAGCAAAGGGAGAAACGTAATGCCTGCCGTACCAATAGTCGGTACGAAAAGCGAAGTGCTCCAAGTCCATTCCGAGAGAAAGATAACCGCCCCACCCTCTTTCGTAAGGGAAGTATCCTCCGCTTGACAAGGCTGCCACACCATAAGCAGATCCCCAAATCTGCATGGGTTTGTCGGTACGAGGGCGATACGAAAGCTTAAGTCCGACAGCTCCATTGACCCATGTATGCACGGTATCCTGCTGCGCCCAGTTGTATTCCCCGCCGCGATGCGTGGCAATAGCCTGCAAGGGCAGTTCGAGTCGCCATTTGCCTTCACCCGATAACAATTTCGAAGTAGTGGACAAGCCAAAGACAAACGACTCCTGATGATTGTCATTTTTGAAAATCATGCTCATCCAATTGACCCAAACATCCATTCGGAAACGTGTCCAATCACCCCGAAATTGCACACCGGCTTCAGGATCAGCCGTCAAATCCAACTCAGGATTGTAGATCGGTTCGATCAGTCCGTGAGCCGTACCACCGGCTATATTGCCCAGCATGAGAGCAGTCGTGGCCGTCGGCTTCAGCATGGCCTGTACATAAGGCAGGATACGCAAGCGTACATAGTCGTTATAGTCCGTCCAATAAGGTAAATCGGAATAAGCGATACCGGCCGGATAGCGACTTGCCCCCCAGTAGTTCAGGGTAGATACTCCGAGCGAAAGCTTCACACCATGTGCTGCCGGCAGCGAGTAAGAGGCAAAAGCGGACACCCGTGCACCCGGCAACGTATAACCTTTGACCGAACGTGCATTGTATTCATTGTTCCGAAAGAAAAGCGCACTTCGGATCGATGCCGAGAGTTCGTTCGGACGAATGCTGTCCGTCTCCGGTCGCTCTCCCGCCATGGAATAATAATGCTGCCCGCTAAGCACAGCAGGCAGCATCACAATCAAAGCGATAAGAATGGCAGAGAGTCTCATCCTTTCACCAAATCCTTCATACCGCCCAAGGCACCGAGCATACCGGTAGCCTCGAACGGGAGGTAAACGGTCTTGGTCTGATCGCCCTTGTTGATGTCCTTGAGCGTTTCGATATACTGCATGGCGATGAGGTATTGGGTCGGATTGGCACCACTACCGGCTACTGCTTCGCTGATCTGGCGGATAGCTTCGGCCTCTGCCTTGGCCACCAATATCTTAGCCTCTGCCTCAGCTTTGGCTCTGAGAATCTTGGCCTGCTTCTCTCCCTCAGCGTGGTTGATGGACTCCTGCATCTTACCCTCCGATTCGCGTATCAAAGCCTCTCGCTGTCCTTCGGCCTGGAGGATTTGAGCACGCTTGTCACGCTCGGCACGCATCTGCTTCTCCATGGCATCACGAATATCACGCGGAGGATTGATGTCCTGCAGCTCCACACGGTTTACCTTCACGCCCCATTTGTTGGTGGCTTCGTCGAGGATTTCGCGCAGCTTGCTGTTGATGGTATCGCGACTGGTCAGCGTCTGATCCAAATCCATCTCCCCGATCACGTTACGCAGACTCGTCTGAGTCAGCTTCTCGATGGCATCCGGCAAATTGGAAATCTCATACATGGCACGCATAAGATCCACGATCTGGAAATAGAGAATAGCATTGATCTCCGTCACCACATTGTCACGCGTGATCACACTCTGGCGAGCAAAGTCGTACACCGTTTCGCGTAGGTCGATACGGGTATCATCCTTGAACTGCACCACATTCTGTCCGGAGGGTAGTGTATAAGCGATGCGCTTGCGTATGGGACGGGGTTTGTCGATAAAGGGGATGATGATACTGACTCCCGAACTGAGCGTACGATAGTACTTGCCAAGTCGTTCGATGATCATCGTCTCGGACTGCTGCACGATCTTCAAGCCATTGGCAATAATGGCTATCACAAGAATGATCAGAGCCGCAAGGATAAATCCTGTTGCTGTCATAATGAAATAAGTTTTATTGTTGGATTATTATTGTTTGTCGTTGCCAAGAACCACTACATTCAGGACAATGCTTTCGTAAGATACGATTTCCACACGCATACCCTTTTCTATCACCTCCCCTGTCGGTGAGCGAGCCGTCCAAACATCTCCATCCACAGCCACGCGCCCTTTGTCCGTCGTCGGATCTATGGTTTCCGTCACCAGCACTTTCCGCCCTACAAGGGCATCCGCTCCCGTGGACACATGCGGCAGAGCCTTCTGTGCCCTCTTCTGCATAAAAGGTCTGAGCAGGAAGAGCGAGAGCAGCGAAGCCACGATAAAAAAAACGGTCTGCCACACAATAGACAACCCCAAGGCCGCCGGTATAATGGCAGCAAAAGCTCCCATACCGAAACAAGCCAAGAAGAAACCCGGGGTAAAAATCTCAAAAACAAAGAGCAGGATACCTGCTATCAGCCACCATTGCACAGGGGTAATCGATTCGAATAACATAGTTCTTTGAAACGTTTCTTAGAAGTATCTGATTTCAAAAGCCGGTCCCAAATTCGAAACCATGCTCTACAAAGATAAAGAAAAGGCGATGTGTACTGAAAAATGACATCATCACCATCTTCACGTGTCTCTTTCTATTATAAGAAATGATGCTTCAAATACGACAAGGGGAGTCGAGGTCGTCGATCTGCTATTGAGTCTGAACTTCCCAAACAAGGGGGGAAACGAATTTTGAAGACGCAAAATAGGGAAAATTTCTAAGGTCGTTCTCATTTTACTTTAATTGGCCATAATGCACTGAGAATTAGCATGTTGTAATGATTACCGTAGGCCTACGCTGGTCTCCTGCACCGTGCAGGAAGGCATCGTACGCCTACGATCGTTTTTCAATCTCTAGGTTGCCGGTGGAATTGCCCATGGCGTGAGCATAGTCGTACGCCTACGATCGTTTTTCAATCTCTGCACGGGCTGTCATCACAGCCGACATGGTTCGGAGTTCATGGCCTTCGATAAAAATCATATCGATATTCACCGGTAAATGGAAAACATGAAATATGATAGGCAACGTGAAGTGGACTACTCCATCATAACACTGAAAAACGGAAATACGATAACAGTTCGTCGTAAGCCTGTAATTGGTCTGGGGACATTCCACAAACACAGTGCGGTATCATCTTGGAAAATCAGCATATTGTTTTTGTACAAGGATTCCGCTTCGTGAGATGAAAAAGGGTATGGAGATAAAAAGTTGCAGTCCATGAAACTATAGAGGGCAATCCCGACTTATTCGGAGCAAAACAGAGACGCAGATCCCATGCAATGACGAGCCATGCTTTGCTCAATGAGGGCGGATCGTAAGAAAACGATTTTGTAACTTCCAATAGTAAGTGCAACACTTTCTACAGAAAAATTCCCGACGAGGCTAGCCTCGTCGGGGAATAAAATCAATCGTTTGATTTCGTGTTGCATTTATCATATAAGGTTTGGACAAAGAAAGAGAAGAGACATTCTGCGCTATCTTTGCTTGCAGATGATAGATTTATTTCAGATCGATACAGGATCTTCTCTGCTTCTACCATTCGCAGATGAAGGTATTCGCGCGGGATTTCCCTCTCCTGCACAGGACTATATGGATATTGCCATTGACCTGAATCATGAGTTGATAACTCACCCATACAGCACGTTCTACGGAAGGGTAAAGGGCAATTCAATGGAAGATGCCCATGTGTTCGACGGCGATATTCTTGTTATAGACAAGTCCCTTGAACCGCGGGATGGCGATATGGCTGTCTGCTTTTTGGATGGAGAATTTACCCTGAAAACAATCCGCATCAAATCGGAAGAGATTCTACTCGAACCGGCCAACCCCGACTATCCTACCATACATGTATCGGCAGACAACGATTTCGTCATCTGGGGCATCGTAACCTATTGTATTCACAAAATAAGAAGATGATCGGCCTGTGTATGCCCTCTTAGACTGCAACAACTTCTTCGTCAGTTGCGAAAGGGTGTTCGACCCCTCGCTCCGAAACAGGCCGGTCGTTGTCCTCTCCAATAACGATGGTTGTATCATCGCTCGCAGCAATGAAGCCAAAGCATTGGGGATAGGGATGGGACAACCTTTCTTCAAGGTGCAGGACTTGATTCGCCGGCACAATGTGGCATTCTTCAGCTCGAACTTCATTCTCTACGGCGATATGTCCCGACGAATCATGTCGCTTGTATCGGAACTTGTACCTCGGATGTCGATCTATTCGATAGACGAGTGTTTCATGGATTTGAGAGGAGTGAAAGATTATATGTCGCTATGCCACATGATAGTCGATAGAGTCCGCCAATGTACGGGTATACCGGTAAGTATAGGTGTAGCCGATACGATGACCCTGTCCAAAGTGGCAGACAAATATGCCAAGAGGTATGCGGGTTACAAGGGCGTATGCGCCATAGACTCCGAAGAAAAGAGGAGAAAGGCTCTGCAAATGTTCGATGTAAGCGATGTATGGGGAATAGGGCGCAGACTATCTCGCAAGCTATACTATTATGGTATCAATACGGCAGCCGACTTTGCTTCGATGAGAGAAGGTCGGGTATATCGTTTGGCCGGCACTTCGGGCGTCAGGACATGGCAGGAGCTTAGGGGCGAAGCCTGCATAGAGATGAAATTGCCACAGCCTCGCCAAAGTGTCTGCACCACGCGCTCTTTCGGCCATCCATGCCGAGATTTTGACTCCCTTCTCAGGCATTTGGCTGTTTTCGCCGATAGTTGCTGTACGAAGATACGTGAAGAAAAGAGCAGGGCACGCCGTTTGAGTATCTTTATAAGCTGTAGCCGATTTGATCAGGAGAACGACTATTCCGGCCGGAATGAGATGCTCCTTCCCGTAGCTACTTCTGACCCTTCAGAACTGATCCCAAAGATTCGCACCCTGCTACAAGAGATTTATCGACCAAATCTGCCCTACAAACAGGCAGGGGTGATCTTGTCCGACTTGGTAGCGGAGGCCTATCAGCTCAATCTTTTCGACCCGATCGATCGCATGCGGCAGGAGCGTTTCTTATCCTCTGTGGATGCGATCCGCCAGCGTTTCGGAAGAGATAGTCTGACCGTTGCTACCCAAGAAACAGAAGCTATAGCATCTGTCTCTTCGATCAAGCATCGTTCGCGCAGATATACGACCGATATGAACGAGGTCATAGATGTCGTTCTGCCCGATCAGCGAAAAAGCGGAGAAAAAAAATCGACGATCAACAGCCGGTAGAGACTGTTGCATGGGATTTTCATTGAGCTCTTTTGCTGCAGAGCAGATTCTTAGTGTCTTCGGGAAAGGTCA
>OHBE01001547.1_pt1 | contig 19684 bp, 27 predicted proteins | sample 1577231 | NCBI WGS metagenome assembly OHBE01 (sample SAMEA3541506, study PRJEB24748) | human gut metagenome | biome: human gut; feature: human-associated habitat; material: faeces | place: China | collected 2012 | reverse complement strand
AGCCTTAACTTTATATTCGACATAATTCTTAGAATGTATTCTTTTTATGATTTCAAGAAGTTCGTCACACGATAATGGAATATGGAGTAATGGTGGAGTCCCTATTGAAAGCCTAAGAGCAACCATACAAATAGAGTCATCTTCCATATATTCAGAAAGAATATCTTTAGTAATAACTTTGTGAGTTAATTCAGAAAGTTTCTTTATTATATCCAAACATTTATTGTCCTTTTCACTATCATACCCACGTAGTAGCCTCGATACTTGCGGACATGTTTTTTCTATTTGAATAATTTTAGGCTCTATTTCTTCTCGTAGTTTCATAAACTTTTTCTTTTTATTGTTTGACCGATAATGTCCGATAGCGTTCCGCTTTTCAGTCGGTAATGCTGTTTGTTATCGCGATTATTATACTATAAAATCAATTTGCCTGTTACCTATCGCATTTTATCACAATAATCTGAAATTTCATCTTTTATATCGTTGTAATTTATAATAGAACATAGGTCATTTGGCGCTAAATGCCAATAAAAGCAACATAGAATATATTCAAACCTATCAATTATACCAGCCGCTATTTTTTTGTAATATTCAGTTCTACCATTGCTTATGTAATAGTTTGCCATTTTATTAACATTAACGATAAGCAATTGAAACTTCTCTCTATCAAAAAAATTCTTCTCATGAAATTGATATAAGAATGTTGTTTCAATATTAGCTTCAATTTCTTCTATCAATAATTTTTCTAATTCTTCCATTTTTATAATTTTATTTGTCGCGATAACGTTCGATGGATAATCGACCTTCGGGAGATTGATCCGCTTGTTATCAGTCATTTATTCTATTGATATTTTGATATTATTGAATCCCATTTTTTTTGATATTCAGCTAATTTTGGACTATTCCTTTTAATACTGCGATTCTTTCCTATCACAAGTACATTATCATCATTTGTCGTTCCAAAATAAAACGGCTTATTCGGTTGTATTTCTGTTTGTTTCAATACGGCGTTTAATCTTGCAAAGTCTTCAAATGAAAATAAACTGGTAATGATATGCAACATTTCAAGTTGCTTCATATTCAATAGAAATTCAATGCTACTATCCTTTACACCGCTGATTATCAATCCTAAACGTTTCAGTTGTGAGATAGTTGATATATCATGCAGACTGTTAATTATCCATTTGTTCGAATTAAGCATGGAATTTACACTTTCTTGTAGTACCAATTCTTCCAAATGAGGTGCATCGACTATTTCTTCAAACGACTTCACTTTCTTACAATCTTCCAACCGGATACCTCTAAGATTATGATTATAGTTCATATTCCAAAGTTTTTCGATTTTAGTATTCCATTCAATTATTAAATATTCTATATTTTCAAGAGATTCCAAACAAGCAAAATCTTTCACCGTATTACAAGCTGTGAAACAAAGTACAGGAAATCTTTGTGCATAATACTCTACAAAATATTCAAGACTTTTTTGTGTAACACCCGAAATATAAAGTTCTTTGGTTGTTATATCGTCAAGTTGATGTAACTCCTCTATATAATGATCTGTAATGTGAAAGCGTAAAAATCCCTCATTCATTTTACGCCCTGTCCACTTGTAATTTACTCCTTCAAAATTGTCTGAAACCATAAATATATCTTATTATTACATGACTGATAATGTCTGGTGGCTAACCAATCTTTATGGGAGGTTGAGCCGCTTGTTAGTTTCCAATTATCCTTCTAATACAGATTTATATTCTATTTGATTATTCTTTTTCATTATATAACAACACAAAACATGGTCTGAAAAATATTCAACATCACTACCAAGATAAACCATGACATTAGGTTCATCTTCTAAATTTCCTATGCAAAATCCTATCTCAAAAGGACAAAAACTTTCCAAAAACTTTTCTTTTGATATAGGCAAAGTAATCTTAGAATCTTCAGCCCAAGTTTCAGCAGTTTGCAAATATCCTTCATCTATAATATTTTGAAGAACCAAGTTTCTGTCTTGATTAAAGCGAATCAACCTATATTTTATTTCTTCTATAAAAGGGGAAATGTCATGGTTTTCCGTATAAAAATAAATATCGGTTTGAAGCAAGACTTCTTCATCCCACATTTCTACGGTAATATTTTCATTCTTAATCGACCGATTGAAATGCTCTATCGTTATATCTTCAATTTTCATAATCAAATTCATTTAATGGAAACTAATGTCCGGCGGATAATCAACCCTTATGGAGATTAATCCGCTTGTTATCCACCACTATTTAATAAGAGCTATTTAACATTTTGATATTAAGATTGGAAAATAGTTCTTCATTTTCAACTACCCAAACATCTTCAAGAGGACAATCAATATATCCCCATTCATACCAATTTCCTACAAGCCATTTAGTGCTCACTGCATAAGTTTCATAATTAGCATCTGAAGGTAATTTGTGCAATATCATACCTGCATAATATCCTGATATAGTCCATAATTGATATGCTTGCACACCTATTTGCTCCTCTACCATAAAATATACGGTATCTTCATAAGGGTATTTACCCTTACATTTTAGGATTGCTCCTCTTGAAAGATATTCTGTATAATCAACTAATTTAACCATTTCATTTTTTTATTCTTGGTGGATAATGTCCGGCGGATAATCAACCTTTAGGGGAGATTCATCCGTTTGTTACCGACGTTTTTGTTACTGATTATCTTTTATTCTCCTTGTCGTAATAGTATGTACTACAATACCGTTCATATGAAATATTATTCTTATTCAAATAGTCTTCAAAATCGGCATACCGTTCCAGTTGTTGTAGATATTCTCTATATGCGGCATAAAATTTTCGGCAATCTTCTATAAGGATTTTGTCATTGTCAATTTTTAGTTTGTTTGAAATGGTTTGGAATCTATCAACAGAACTTAGCATATCCGGTATATCCGAAATATTTGCTCCATTCACACCATTCAAAACGCCATATGGAATTTCATGTATTGAATACCATAAAATCTCTTTCCCAATGAAATATTTTACTTTTAACGCATCTTCATTATCCGGCTCTTTTTCAAGCACCATATCAGCTAACTGAAATGGGCTGTATTTATAATTCCTCTCATTAGAAAAGATAGATACGGGACTATCAGATGACCTATATAAAAACGCATCCTTACCACGCAGACAGTAAAATAGGAATTTCAATCCTTCGATGCCTTCATTTTCAATATCAACATTAACTGCTGGGACTATTACCTTCTCGATAAAAACTTTATTATAGCTTACATCTTTGTGATTATCCCAAAATTCATATAATTCAGGGATAGTTGGATTGCCGTCCGCATATTGAGCCTTAGCCCATTCCGTTAAAAGAATGTGCCGCTGCTTCCGTTCTGGCTTGCTAAGATATTCCTTTCGGAATTTCAAGCATATATCAAGATAATCAGTCAATATTTGTTTCATTATTTTTATTTTTTAGTCGGTAATGTCCGGTGGCTAACCGACCTTTCAATGGGCGGTTAAGCCACGTGTTATCAACTTATTACATTTTTCGTTACTTTGTGATTTAATAAGCTCTGAGCTTCTTTGGCAATTTCTACATTGCTATCTTCTGTCATTTTAATGAGTAAATCTCGTGGTAACTTATTATTCCTCACAACGGCAAATCTAATAGAGTCAGACTTATCACAGATAAGCCTCTCAAATATGTATCTATTGCATTTCTTTTTCATCGCAATAGTAAAACGAATATCTTCATTTTCTTTTTCAACCAATTCCTCTAAGACTTTGATTGGAACAGATTTATTATGTATCAGCCATGAATATTTACAGGGATAATATTTAAGAATTTGAACTATTACTTCTTCGGACAGTTCTTCCAATACTGTTCTACGATTGTCTTCTTGACAATCACTTTCGCACAATCTCAAATATTCATTTATATCACTAATCATATATTTTCCGTTTTGAGTCGATAATGGTTTGCGGATAGCTGACCGTTAGGGCAGTTCATTCGCTTGTTATCAATATTTTAATCTGCTCTAATGTATGCGAATAATGTTTCTTGTTTGGTGTGAAGTACACTTCTTTCAATATAGGGTTTGCCAACAAGGGAGATAAATCTCCATTTTTGCAATTCCAAAACTTGAATGATGACAAGGATTTCATGCTTTTAATAAATTCCAAATCGTCCAAATCCGAAATGAAAAGATTATGAATATTCCGGTTATTCGCCAGCATAGAATAATCATGTAGTCTGCTATTCTTTTCAAATGAAACTTCTCCTGCATAATCCAAAAGGTTGATACAGCCAATATCGGTTAGCTTTCTATTATGCCCAAAAACTAAGGTATCAATCCGAACCAAATCTTCTATGCCTCGTAAACATTCTATTTGTGATTGATAGATATGTAATATTTTTATAGATTTCCAACCGGAAAACAACAACATATCTTTCCCTGCAAATTTGCTGATAACCGCACTCTCTAATTGTTCCAGCTTATCCAAATTTAGAAAGTTCTTATTATAAAATATTCCAATATTCCGAAGTGATGAAAAACGAGCAAAATCTATATGCAAATCCACTTTCTGACAATAGAATGTTTTTAATCTTTCAAGAGAGTATATATATTCAAAATTGGATACATTTGTAGTATTAACATTCATAAACGATAGGAATACAATTTGATTAGCCACTTTCTCGAAAAGCCTGAAATCCATTATTGTATCAACAATATTCCATGTGTCAACTTGTAAACCGTCACAATCATTCGCAAGGGCATATTCTATACCTTGTTCAAACTCTTTTGGTTCAAGCATTAATTTTTTCTTGCATTTATTTGTTTCAGAATCATGTATTTGCATACTCAACTTTTTATTGATAATGTCTGGCGGATAATCGACCTTTCGGGAGATTCATCCGCTTGTTATGTGCATTTACTTCCAAAAATTATCCTGCAAGTGCTTTTCCAAATACCTGCTTACAACTCCCCATCCTTCATTATCCGGGCAGCCATAATACCATAGTTCGGCTACAATATCATCAAGTTTTTGGATTGTATCAAAGTATTGTTCACTCATCTTTTCTTGTTCCGATTCACTATATTTATTTAGAGCTTCTAAATCCGTTTGCAGCCCTTTCATAAAGTTTACAACCTTACAAAATTCCTTGCTGCTAAGAACCGATATATCCACAGGAAAGATTTTGCCGATATTTTGAGTGGCTTCACCTACCTTGTTTAATCCGATTTCATACATTGCACAAGATATGTAAGGCAACAGGTCTGCATGATCTTCTACAATAGACATCCAACCATCGCATTTGCAGTTCCCTATCACATTTGCTACAACATGAAAGGTAAATGCTACATCGGATACTTGTTGCCTAATTTCATCAATGTTGCCAATCTCCCAGATTCTATCAGAGAGCGTAACAATCGCTTCCTCTGTATTTATATCCATTCCTTGCAGGACATCACTTATTTTCTCCATTTTCATATTTTTCTTTTTTGTTGCACATAATGTGTTTCAGCTAACTGCGTTTTGCTGTTTAGATGATTGTTATCAGCCTTTTCAGTTAAGAATTGCTCAAATAAGATAAAGAACTTATCTAAAGCCTTACTTTCATCGTTGGCAGACATACAATATAGAAATTCACACCAACTACAAGTACGTTCACTGCTATTAAAAAACGAAGCATCTATCCATAGACTAAAGTCGTTCAATATTTGCATTTGAACATCTTCATCTATATTGCGAAAGTGCCAACCGTATATAAAGGCTCTCAAACAGAATATGTTATGTCTGCCTATATACATTGCAGGTCTGTCTTTTATCATTCTTATTAGTTCAATCACATTCATATTCTTAACTTATTTCTGATTTCTGATAATGGGGTATAGCTAACTGCGTTCAGCAGTTAAGGTGATTGTTAGATGTCCTTTCAAGGTATTCGTGGATGTAAGTTATGTTTTTGTAACCATTCTTTTTCTTGTTTTTTGGATATTTCATATTTGGAGTATTCTTGCTCCCACCCGTCATGCCACATGTAATAGTGTGACCCCCCATTACTAAGAAATATTTCTTCTGCACGTGCTGTCCTGTTGCAATAAGAAAGATACAAGGTGTTTATAGAAAGAAGTATTTTCATATCTATTGGCTCATATGAAATAGTATCTCCTTGAGAAGTAATAAATAAAGTTACCATTTCATACTTGTCTTTACTACAAATATAAATTTCCTCTTTTCTTAAATCTGGAAGTTTGCACTTCTTTTTTAAATAGAGATAGAAAGCTTGGATACTTGAAATTTCTTCAGGTATTTCAAGTTCTTCCTTTCTAAAATCATCTTCAGCATTTAGCATTATATAAATTGTATATCTCATATATTATTAGTTATATATTTTACATCTAATGTATGGCAGATAACCAACCGTTAGGGTGGTTATCTGTTTGTTAGCATCATATTTAACTATCAGCAGAAAGCGACCTCTCCGGTTCCTATTTCGATAATTTCATATTTGCCTTCATTTATCTTTATCTTAATGCCACAACCATGTTCAATATCAAATTCAACCCTGAAAATCAGACCAAATAGCTCGTGTTCATTTTGCTCAAATAAAATGTAAATACCCATTAGTTCTATATCTTGCAAGTGGACATCAATCTTATAAACATTTTTTGTCCATGCGATGATTGAATCACAAGTTATGCCATACCATTGAGGCGTATTATTTACAAAGCTTGCTATCTTTTCTCTGTATTTATCTGTTAGCTCTTCTTCTGATGCATCTAATTCGTCAGATATGTTAAGATGAATATTCTTATTTAAATATTCCGAGAATATGCTCATGTAAAATCTCTCATTAAAAGATATATCATTTGCTTTCATTCTTTTTTATTTTTAATTATATTGATGCTAATGGCTTGTGGATAACTGACCGTTAGGGCAGTTTATTCGTTTGTTAGCAATATCTTATTATAATTCAAAATACCATTCCAAAAAAGAATTGAAGTCTTTCCATTGTGGCGATAACTTTCCATTCTGAAAATTGATTAGTTTTTCTCCCAATGCAATTTCGAGAACTTCTCCCGTATTACGGTTATAGAAAAAACCGTCTTCACCTTCAAAGCTATCAAGAGGTAAGTATTCGGAAGGGATGCCTAATACTGCTTGCCTTTCTATACCATAACTTAAATCATTAGAGTAAATTTTAAACCAACACACATTATAGATTTCGCCACATTGTCCTCGAAATGTTATTTCGGTAGTATTTAGATTAAACAGTGCAAAATCACTATTCAAATCAATTCCTAAATCAATCAAAGCCTTTTTATATGCTTTATCTTCTTTTTCTGAATATACACCTTGTTTATTCAAATAGTCTATCACTTTATTACTTAGCATGATTTGATGATATTTTATTTGTTTTACTTTATTGCTAATGTCTGGCGGATAATCGACTTTGGGGAGATTGATCCGTTTGTTATCTGTATTGTTACATAATATCTCCAAATAACTCATTGAGCCGTTCCTCATTTATGGGATTACTCCCACGCCATCCGGAAAGCGGCAAGATTATATCAGACCTGAAATTGGTCGTAGCTTTATCACTAACATGAGATCTTTCTTCAAACGGTGTAAAGCTCTCAAATAGAGGCTTTATATAAGAATTCGGCATGATTCCAAGTTCTGCAAGTACCATAAGTTGACCTCGAAAACGATATTTTTCATAACCGGGAACAATCTTTGCCACTCTTATTCTCTGTTCCAACTTACCCGATGTTTCTTCTGCTGGAGCATTGCGAATGTAATCAATAACAGTGCGGAAAACCGTAATGTCATTTTCAGTCGGTTCACAAGGTGGCAATTGGGAAAATTCTTCCAAGTCTATTACATAAGCGTCCCAACCTTCATTCCACGCATAGCCATAATATAACCTAAAAATTTCTTCTCCACTTTGCAACCAGTTATTTACCTTAATTGAGCAAATCGGACAGCACCCATCTCCAACAAAATTGTGGATAGGAACGGCTCTTGCAAACAAATAGCTTAGAATCGGCTGTCTGCCTCTTGGGAAACTTCCAAATCCACAAACAAAGGTAGACAAACAACTTCTTAGGCTTATATTTTCGTTCTGCAAAACGAACTTGTATTTTTCAATACATTGGTCGTGTGTTAAATGGACAACCTCATTTACAGGATAACTAGACTCTATAAGATAAGCATATTCGGCAGGAGTTAAGTTATTTGTTGCATAATGAATTGTCTTTGTATCACAATCAAACTTATCTCCGCAATCAATTTCACGGAGATAGCCTTTTTCATCTTTGATGTATTTCTTTTTGAAATACACTTTCTTTAATATTTTGAATAACCTATCATTCATATTTTGTTTTTTTATGCAGATAATGGTTTGTGAATAACTGACCGTTAGGGCAGTTCATTCGCTTGTTACTAACGCTTTAATTTATGTTCCAATATTCTTGCATCCAATGTTCATATTTCAATGGATATATTTTATTGGCAGAACTCAACTTTTCTATGATATTTATTTTCCGTTTAGATTTGGCTGATTCCATTTTCAAACATGGAAGTCCTTCTATCAATTTCTTTGCACCATCTTTTAATTGAAACCATTTTTGCCAGTCCGCATCTGTCATTTCAGATTCTCGTTGTTTCTCATATTCTTTCTGTTCAGCCTTTTGTTCCATCTGATAGAATAATTCCTCATCCGCAACAAATGTCGCTACTTCTTGAAAAACAAGTATATTAGAATATAATTTAGATAAAATATCTTTTGTTTTTTCACTAATGAAAATTTCAGAACAGAAGTAACAACGAAGTCTGTCTATAAAAATATCCAACCCAGAAAGGCTCTGCTCTATTAATCGACCTAAGCTACGCTCTTGTTCGCAATATAGCAAACCGTCTTTTTGAGGAATCAAGGCATACAGATTTCCCATTTGTTCTGCGACATTCTCATTATGCTTTCGTTGGGTTATATATTTTTCAGCATCCATATCTCCAGAAGGATATACTAGAGGCTCTGGTGCTTGTAAATCCCAGTTTTCCCAATCCAGCTTCACTATCTTCTCTTTGGTGATAGGCTTGAGAACAAATCCCGTAAGATTTGAATCTATAATAAATTGCAGAGCATCTTCTTTCACTACTAATACAGGAAAATCCCTATTATATTGAGAACGGTAGATAGAAGGACAAAATGCTCCCGTTCTGAAAACCATGTGAGAATCAGTATCTTTGTCATAACTGTAGGTACCTTGCCATAACATCTCACCATAACTTCCCCAAGGCATTATTTTGTTTTTTACAATATAATATTTCATATCATTCTCTTTTTATTTTTACTGCGTTAGTAATGTCCAGTGGCTAACCGACTTTAAGGACGGTTGAGCCGCTTGTTAAACGCTGCCCTTGAATACCTTTTTATACTTATCTCCAAATAAAAGTTGGAAACATCGTCCTTTAGATTTTTTATTGGCAATGGAGAAATACTCCTGTGCTTTTTCAAATACTCCATTTTCATAATATGCAATGGCTACATAATAATCCTTTTCTCCGCTATCAATTCGACCGGTAGATGCAAAATCAAAAGTATCATAAACTTTTGCCCAGTGTAGAGCCATATCAAATTGCTCCATTTTTAAATACGTTATAGTTAATGTATTCACAAGATGATAGCTGAACTCAGTAGTCATTTTGGGTTCCGGGAGCATACCCCAATAATGTTTGCTAATCTTTAAAACTTCGTCATACTCTTGTTTCCGGGAAAATGGTACGACTTTATTCAGCCATTGGTTTTCCTGATTATTCAATTCATCTGATGATTCCATACATGCAGGTGTAACATCGTTATCTGGTGAACTCTGTTTGATGATTATTTCCTGTTGAGTGTTCTTTTTCCGAATTTTCTTTAATTCAACGTTATTCGATAGCCACTGAAGATATTTAGATTCATGTTTGAATATCTTTTTTCCTTCAAGCATATAAGCACGCAACAGAAACTCTTTTGCCATTTCACTATCGTTCAGTTCTAAAGAGTTTTCCCCTATACGTAGTAGAATAAAAGGATTATCGACATCGCCATTGTTGTAACATTTTCTAAAACATTCTAAAGACGATTGATATTTTTGTTTGGAGAAATAAGCATCTCCAATAGAAACCATTATCCAAGTATAGGCTTCCCATTCTTCTTTAGGGGCAGGCAATAAGTTATAGGCTTGCTGGAAAAATGAAATGGCTTCATCATACCTTTCATTTTCCATTGCCTCATTTCCCTTTTCCGATAGGGATTCTATTTGGTTATACAAATTATCTTTCAATTCCATATTTTTATTATTGCGTTTAATGTCCAGTAGCTAACCGACTTGTTGGGGCGGTTAAGCCATTTGTTAATCGTTTTACAAAACCTCTAAGTCATTTATTTTTATCTTATTCTCATTTTTGAAACAAGAAAGCGAAAGAGTGAGGTCGCTTTGACCTTCTTCTTCACTCCATAGAGGAATGTATATATCTACCTGTTTATCGGAAATTTGATAGGACAATGCCAAATCAAACGCTTTTGCAGGTAGTGGTATAATTGTACAACCGTATTCCTCTATAACTCGCCGTATATCTTGAATAGGCACACTATTAGCCAACATTAGATTATTTACGGCTTGATAGTCTTTACGGACTAAACAAGATATAAATTCTTGTATTCGTTTTTTATATTCTTCTATACTTGCCATTGTTTTTAGCGATTAATGTCTGGTGGCTTACCAATCTTTATGGGAGGTTGAGCCGCTTGTTAGTTTCCAATTATCCTTCTAATACAGATTTATATTCTATTTGATTATTCTTTTTCATTATATAACAACACAAAACATGGTCTGAAAAATATTCAACATCACTACCAAGATAAACCATGACATTAGGTTCATCTTCTAAATTTCCTATGCAAAATCCTATCTCAAAAGGACAAAAACTTTCCAAAAACTTTTCTTTTGATATAGGCAAAGTAATCTTAGAATCTTCAGCCCAAGTTTCAGCAGTTTGCAAATATCCTTCATCTATAATATTTTGAAGAACCAAGTTTCTGTCTTGATTAAAGCGAATCAACCTATATTTTATTTCTTCTATAAAAGGGGAAATGTCATGGTTTTCCGTATAAAAATAAATATCGGTTTGAAGCAAGACTTCTTCATCCCACATTTCTACGGTAATATTTTCATTCTTAATCGACCGATTGAAATGCTCTATCGTTATATCTTCAATTTTCATAATCAAATTCATTTAATGGAAACTAATGGTTTGGAAAGGGACACCGTTTAGGAGTTATCTTTCCTTGTTAGCAACCTATTTGAAATAATTAATCAATTTATCGTTATTAAGAATATTCCCAATATGCCACAAATGGATTCATGACTTTATTGCTTTCAATTTTTCCATAAACATATATACAGCCACTCATGAAAATGGCAATATCTTCCATGCAAATTTCGTTGATTTGAAAAATGAAGCTATTTCCATCTTTAGTCACTTTACTATCATTATCTAATCCCCATTGAATAGGCATTACGTTACCCCCAAATTTGATTGCACAATTTTTTTCAGGCATATCTTTTTCTGTACTCATCTCGTATATTGAATAAATATTATCTATTTCGGGGTGTTTATATCTATCACTTTTGCTCTGATTACTTAATTCATGTTCAACCAACAACAATTTACAATCGGGATATGTGTTATATTCCAATGCAACATCAAATTTTGGAGTGAAAATAGATATTTGCTTGTTGGCATTTAAAGGGGTTTGAAATGTTAGATAAAAATAGACATTGTCTTTTTTATCTAAATTCTTATCATCAAAGCAAGCTGGAGCATTTCCACCAACCCAACTAAAGCATTCCTTTTGGTATTCACCAATGCCGTAGTATATTGCATTTTCTCTTGTTTTAAGTATTCTTTCTATATCCATAATAACGATAATGATTTGATTGTTGCTAATGTCCGGCGGATAATCGACCTTTCAGGGACGATTTATCTGTTTGTTAGTGGCGTTATTATACCAAAATTTCATATACTCTTCTTTGACATTGACTTTATAGCTCTTAGTAGAGCTATCCTTTCTAATTATAAATCCATTATCTCGAATATATTTTTGTTCCTCGAAAGGAGCTGGATAAGAGAAGCTATTTATATAGTCAAAGTCTAAAGTTGATTTTATTCTTTTTAATTCAACGTCTTTTATGTTTTGATAGAGTAATGTTAATTGTGCGCAAAACATATCATAAACCAAATCTGCATATAACGATGGGCTAATATTCTCATTTATATACTCAGAACAAATGCCGATACAAATTTGCTTATGTGTTTTATTTATAGTTCTAAAATTAGATAGTGGACGAAAATAAGTACACTTCCTATTATAAGGGGAGTTAAAAGTCTCATAATTCCTTTTTTCATCATACAGTATGAACCATAAATTTATGTGATACATAAATTCATCCATTATAATTTGATATGATTTCAAACAATTAGCATATATATGATTCCAAATATATTCAGATATTTGAAATGAAACACGAGGACGATGTATCAAAGCATTGTACTCATTCATGTCTTGGTCTGTGATGTATCTTTCAATAATTACATTCATACTCTATATATATTATACTTTTCGCCACTAATGTTTTGCGGATAATCGACCTTACGGGAGATTGATCCGCTTGTTATCTGCCTCTATTCACTTTGATAAGTTTCAACTATATACAAATCAACATTCGGATAATCATTTGAAACTTTATCCAAAATAGCTTTTACATCATCCCATTTTAATCCGCCTAATCCAGCACCGATCGCAGGTAAAGCTATTGCCGTTACGTTATCACGATTGGCAAACTCAAGCATCTTTATCAATGCCTTTGCGATATACTCTATTTTAGCTCGTGTTCGCCACGTTGCTTGAGTTCCAAGATTATAAATATGTCCGTTGCCATAATTATAATCAAAGACGTCTCCGGGGCAAAACTTATCTTCTTTGCACAACTGTTTATATTCAATATACATATCAGGATATTTATCCTTGAACTGTACGGCAATGCCTTTACCCATAGCACCAGCGCAATTACACCCGTGTGCATAACTGCTCACACCCTCGATGCGGAATATGTCGCCTTTCTCTATATATCTAATCATTGTTTTTCTTTTTTATTGTTAATTTATTCTGGCAGATAATGTATGAAAATAAGCATCGTTTAGGTAGTTCATTTGGTTGTTAGTAGCTCTATTTACTTTTTTATATTTTTCATCAGCAGCTTATCGAAAGAAACAAAATATTGCCAAGATGAAAAGAAAAATCGTGGTTACGAGTTGATTATTTCCATTTTTTAAGTTTATAATAACCACTAAAAAATATAAGATTACTCTATTTTAAATGTTTCTTTGAATCTACAAATACCATTCTTTAAATCAACCATTACCATAGGTTCATTTTTTATTGGAGAACCATCAACCATATATAAATGCATAACAGACTTATATAAGGCAAGGCAAAATTCATCAAAATTCAATTTAATCTTTTGTCGAAAATGTAAAATCTCTAATACTGTTTTTTTCTTTATAAAAGAAATAGCAAATGATGAATCCGCACCAATAAAAAGAAATCTTTTCTTATCGCATTGCAATCTATTTATCCCATTTAACAAATCTAATGCAGAAATAAAAACCATCATGGATTGATTCGGAACTGTGTTTTTGGAAGTTATTAATACTTCTTCATTTAGACATAATTCAAAATCCCCTAATTCAAAAGGACTAATTCTGTCGTCTAACGAATTTAAATAAAAGTTGATTTTTATCATATCTTTCTATTTTATTGTTGAGGTTACTAATGGTTTGTCAATAACTGCCAGTTAAGGCTGTTCATTTGCTTGTTATCGGTTATTTAAAACTCTGGAATGTCATTCAAATACAATGGAATATTTGCAGACTGCCAATTTCTTCCAAAACATTCAACTAATAGTATCAACCCCAATAGTTTTAACACACTTCCGGCATAATATATTTGATCTTTTTTCTTTCCAACCCAATCATAGCCGTTTGATGAATATGCAGATGTTACATTAATCCTAAACTTCTTTTGCAGTATGAAATTTATTGCTATTGCATCAAACTGATTTACTAACAAGTCATGTTGCTCTTTAGGCAATTGCATATCACTATCATTGATATAGCTTATTGCTAACAACGACAAAGGGTCATTACCAGCTATTTTGAAGTTTTCTCTCTCTAAATAGAAAATATAATCTTCATCATCTTTTAATGTATATAGTTTATATTGTTTCGTATAAATCATATAAATGGCACTATTGTATGTATTCATTGCATCTGTAATTCGAAACATATAGATATTATTTATTGAGTTGTAATTAATTTAACCGATAATGGGATGCAGATAGCAACTTATTAAAGTTGCTTATCTGCGTGTTATCCGCATTTACATTTCATCGAAAATTGAATCTAAAAGACTATTCAATTCGTCGTCTGTAAGATTGAAATTTTCTTGTTCAATTTTCATACTCTCGTATATTTCAGCCATTGCCTCGCCTTCGGTAGAGAAAAACTGGTCGGCTGATTTTATACTGTACTCGTCAACAAGCATTTTTCTAAATACTTGTTTGGCTTCTTCGATTTTCTTTTCTTTTTCCATATCTGTTTTTTTATTGCGGATAATGGTTTGGCAGCGTTCCGCTTATTCAGTCGGTTTGCTGTTTGTTATCATTTTCTACAATCAGGCTTTCGCCCACACCATTTTTGAAAATCACAAAAGAGCCAAGATAATTGTTATTGGTCTCTCTTGGTGATGTTAATACTGTGTATCCTTGTTTTTCCAAATCTTTGAGATAATCAGTGATTGGTATATCATGGCAATTTATGCCAACAGTACACCCGTTCTTGACGAAATTGATTGGGTAATCGGTATGCGGATTGGGAGTGTGCAAATAAAGGGCATCTTGTTCGCTGTCATTTATATGCAAGACCGCAAACATCTGGATTGGGCGTTCTATACCTTTAAGCCGATTTTCCATAATTGAAAAATGCTTGAATAGCATATCCAAATGCTCTTTATGCTCTCTCCATGATCTATTGCCATAGCCCGACTAATCAAAATGTTCGTGCGCGAGGTTAAACCAAGCCTCATTATCAGATAAGGCTTCACACCAATATCGGTTTACATCCTGCTTATGTAGTTTCCGATAATATTTTTTAAGTCCTCTTCGTTTTTTCATTGTAGAAATGATAATGTTTTGTGAATAACTGCCCTAACAGTCAGTTATTCGCTTGTTATCGGTATGTTTTTTTATTTCCCATATTCATATATCAATTCTTCTTTATTGGAAATATTATAATATAGCAATCTTGAAACCTTATTTTCAATCATATAAATTTTTGCCAACCATGCTTGTAATGGGGAACCTGTTTCTCCCAAAGGAACCTCTTTGTTGCTTCCAATTAAATTAGACACATAGTAGTAGTTCTTACATTCAACATAATTTTCTTTTTCAAAATCATAAACTTCCTGCCATAAAGAGTTAGAAGTAATTGTTGAATATCTCCATATTTGACCTTTTCTGTATTCTATTTTGTGCATATCAGTAGGATAGAGATAAAAAGGCTTATTTCCTCCACATGGTATGGCAAATAACGCATCATTGTAATCAACAAAATAAAAAGCGACATCTAAATGACCTCCTTTGTTATACATACGTATTCGCAAAGGCTTCATTGTGTTATCAAGTTCATATGAAATATATCCTTTATTCAGAGGCTTTTTTTTGAGTTTTCGACCTTTATGATACCCGTTTGTGATCTTATCTCTGATTAAACTGGGAGTAAGAATACCTAAATCATCAGCAGGACTACTATATAGCTCGTAGCATATAGTAGTTTTGATATGACTTACTATTTCAGTTTGATGTTCCACTACGTATTTCAAAACATCATTTCTTTCTTTTATCAAAGTATCGAAAGCTATATAATAATTTTCCATTTCTTATTTCTTTATATCGATAACGTTATGCTAACAGCGGTCATTTAATGTTTCGCTGTTATTTTCTCTAAGTATTTTATTAAATCTCTTCTTCCAAAATATCGTCCAACGGGCTTTTGATCTTACTTTTATAAGTGTCTGCAATATGGACGTACATCTCTGTTGTCTTAATATTTTCATGCCCCAACAGTTCTTTTATGATTTTCAAGTCTGTTCCTTGTTCTATCAAATGTGTAGCGAACGAATGGCGGAACAAATGGGGATATACTCTTTTTGTTATTCCTGCTTCATGGGCTATCTCTTTCAATTTTTTGGAAACGATACTTTCAGAGAATTGTACTCCGGCTTCACGTTCAAAAAGCCACTTTTCCGGCTGATATGCTATCCTATATTCTTCCAGTTTATTGATAAACGGTTTGGATAGCAGCGTATATCGGTCTTTCTTCCCTTTTCCCTGTCGCACATGTATCAGTGAACGGGAAATGTTTATATCATCCGGTTTTAAATTCAGCAATTCGCTGATACGAAGCCCTGCCGAGTACAGCAGCGAATACATGCAATAAAACCGCAAATCTTCTTTAGCTACTGTTAGAAAGTCTTTCACTTCTTCCTTGCTCAATACATCCGGCAGTGTCTTCTCACGTTTTGCACGGTTTACCTTGTAGCAGTGACGTTCGTTGCCCAGCACCTTTTCATAATAGAACTTGATTGCGTTGATACGTTGGTTCTGTTGGCAGGAAGAGATATTTTTCTTGTCTATCAGATGAAGCAGGTAAGCATTTATTTCGTCCGGCGAAATCCTTTTCAGGTTGCTTCCGGCAAAATACTGTTGAAAATCTCCGATATAGGTAGTATATACCCGTATTGTATGATTGCTGTAACGCATCTGTTTCAGCTTTTCCAAAAAGCCCGCAGGCAGTTCCGGGCGGATGTTCTTTTCTTTCTCCGGTTTATTTGTAGTGTCTGTTACTTTGGAATAGTCAATAAATGCAAGATTCACATAACGGTCGAAGAACTCTGCCAAAACAAAGTTTTCTGCCGGCAGGTATGCCTTGTCACTTTCAAACAGCACCCCCTTCTCCTTTGACAACAATAGCCTTGCAGCATCGTTATTTCCGAAAGCTACCTCAATATACCTTCTCCTTCTCCGTATGGAGCGGGAGAGAATCATGCGTTCTTTTTTATGGTCTGTTTCCATATCTTCATACTGTTTAAATATATTATAGCTTTCCTCATCACAATATAGCGTTTATCACTAACGATTGTCGGATTCTGCAAAGTTATGTTGTCCAACCGTATATCTTATTCTGTTTTCTATCGCATGTTTTCTGATATTCATCGTATCTGTTTTATATAACTTTATTTTCACTTTAATCCTTTTAGCAGGCTATTCAAACATATCACATGTATCGGCAACTAACGGCTAAGGCATTGCCGCCAGTCGGTTTGTGATTGTTATAGCACTTATATACGCAAAGATAGCGATTGTTTTTGTACTATTGTATGGCAACTTAAATAGTTTTGGTGATTTTGTTTTTCATACTCATGTATTGAAATATTGGGAGTGGTACGAAAACTTTCCTTGCACTGTCTTATCTTTATCTATGCCAATCAGGTTGCCCAACATATCCATTGTCCGTTGTACGCCATTCACGTATTCGTCTATAAATTCGGCAAACGTACCGTTCGTTTCGGTGAACTTGTTTCGTGGGTTCTTCGTGCTGAACCAAAACTTATCCACGACAGCAATGAATAGCTCCTGTTTGTTCTTATAATATTTGAATATTCCGGCTTTCGACATTCCAAGCATTTTTCCCAATTCGGCAAAACTGGCTTTCTCACAATTCATGGACATAAACAGTTTGAACGCAGCTATCAGTAAATCATCACGGGTAATCTTCATTTGACAGCATCTAACATATCCGTCCATCGTTAATGCCCTACCACCATTATGGCACTAAAGTCTATAGCTTCTCTTGTTAAAGAGATTGGTTTAATAAATAACAAAAATGCCAATTAACAGAGTCTCACGAATCTTGCCGTATTTCAGTTCTCTTTTCCCCATATAACGATTTCCTCATTTTTATCACCCTGTCAATGACTTCACCTTGCGTGGTTCAGGGTGCGAAGCTACGGCCGGGGCCCCTAAAAATCTGCAAGCCCGCTTCGCGCCCTGCGGGTTTTGGCGAAAATTTTTCAATCCGTCCAGCGGGGCGGTTGAAAATTTTTCACCAAAAGCCTTGCATATTTTCTCCCCGTCCGTATCTGCCCCCTGAAACGAGCAAGGTGAAGCCACCGACAAGGCATAAAAAAAAAGTCAATGTTATGAAAAAGAGAACTGAAATACAGCAAGATTTGAAACGAGGCTTCGGCTCCGCTCCAACCGGCATTAAAAAATGGGTGAAGTGGTTGGCGGTCGGCTTCGTGGTGTACGTGGCGGTGCGGTTTGTGTGTGTCTTTGTCGGTGGTGTGGTGGCTGGTTTGGGCGGTTTGTTGCCCACGTTGGGAGTTTTGGCGGTGGTGGTCTTCCTCATCCGTGCCGTGTGGCGCATCCTTTCCGCTTTCCTCTCCCTTTGCGCGCTTGCTCTTTTGCTCATTCTTTTTTGCGTGATACTCTGACTGATTATTAATCCCTTTAAAATTCAATCATTATGACTAAAGTACATTTATTAGGAGCTAACAGAAGCTATGACAGAGACATTCAGACTGTTTCAGTCAATCAGATTGTTGTGTTGGAAGGCTACGCAGGTGGCAGTTATGTAGTCTATGACGTCACCCGTAACCAACGTGGATTTACCTATCATCTTGTACATACAAGAACCTACGACTTCAACACATCCGACCTTATCCGCCCGTTATCTGAAAAGTTCGGAATAGGTATCTATTACGATAGTGAGAATCCGACGTTTTTAGATCCGTTGGAAACGGCTGCTTTACTCACTAAGGCGAAAGAGAAGAAAGCCGAAGAAGAACGGAAAGCGAAGGAAGAACGGGATGAACACGAACGTATCTCGAAAATCGGTGCGGCACGGTTGCGCCCCCTTATTCCATCGGATGCAAAAGCCGTTATTATCGGAGAATTACGGGTAAGTGAGTGCGACAGTTATACCGATTACTATGATTATCGGACAGAACGAACCGTCATTTTAGGTTTCTCCAAACATACACGCAACCTCTTTGCAGAGATGCGCAAATGTGCTGCCAATTTTGAAGGAACGTCCCATTTAGCGGAATATAACGCAGACTTCGAACACCGTGAGAATTACAGCATGGGGGACGGCATGTATTTAGGCAGGAACAAGTACAGTGGTTGGACGATTAATAAAGAGCCGATTTACAGCCTTGAAAAGTTCCTTGAACGGTTTGCATACACCGCAGGGGATGAAGCAAATATTTGTTTGAAAACACCGCAAAACCAAACAGACACGGCAGAACAGCCGACAGCATCCGCAGACCTTTCAGCCCTCAATCTTGAAATTGTGGAATACAGCGAAAAGGCGATAGCCGTATTCGGTGACACCAAGCCGATAAAAGGCATTCTGAAAGACTTGAACGGTCTTTTCCGTGCGAACCTTACCTACAACGGAGAAAGGCGTGCAGGGTGGATATATTCCAAGAAGCAGGAGCAGAAAGTAAGGGAAG
>OHBE01001539.1_pt1 | contig 19745 bp, 18 predicted proteins | sample 1577231 | NCBI WGS metagenome assembly OHBE01 (sample SAMEA3541506, study PRJEB24748) | human gut metagenome | biome: human gut; feature: human-associated habitat; material: faeces | place: China | collected 2012 | reverse complement strand
TTATACAATGAATTAACAGGCAAAATACACACTAATTGCCGTGCAAAGGTCTCATAAACTGTATCAGCACCATGCCGAACGAAGGTATCCATGCGTTCAGCCATCCGGCTTGCAACGTTGTGAAAAATGAAAAATCACTCATAGTCATCGGGGATGATATTGTTTTTTAATGTGATCAGCGATACGGCAAAAATCAGGGTATACACCAGATTGTTCCATCCGCCCGCTATCAACAGAAGAAACGGTTGCGGCAGCGTTTTCCAAAGGAAATTGAGCCAGATGGTGATCAACGGTGTTGCGAAAACTATCCAACGAGGAAAAGAAGTCTGCTTTTGTACTGCTAAAACGGTAAATACAATCCAACCTATCCCCATCAGTGCGAATGCCAATCCGCCCAACCAGCCGGCATAGGAGAGAAAATGGTCGATGATTTCGGGATGTCCCTGCGACGATACGATGCCGAAAGCCGGGAAGAAGGCATGATAAGCACCTCCGACAATTATACTTACGGATAGGGAAGCAAGCATCCAGCAGGCTGTTTTTCGTCGCGCTTTCTTAACCCTGAGAAACAAATGATAGAATCCGATGATGTACAGAACCGCCGCCAACGGTCCTATTATCCCTCCGGCGACGAGACGCTCCAAGGGCACTGTGCCCATAGAAAGCAGCAGATCTTTTTCCCGATCGGGAATGGGTTGTGTCGTAAAATACAGCAACATGTCGCCGGTATACATCAGCAGGCTACCTGCCACTCCCACATACCCTGTCAATCTGAGTTTTTTATCCATACCTTTTTCTTATTATTTGAGTTTACAAAAATATACAAGTAGAATATCGTTTGCAATCGCCAATAGTGGCTATTTTCACAGTCCGGAATCCCTATTTCTTAGGGTTTGTCGATTCGTCAGTAACCGGCAAATCACCGTTAATTTCCTTTTTCAATCGGTCTTTTTGCTACTTTTTGTACCGCTTCAGGCTCACCGACAAAAAGTAGCGGGCGACAAAAATGCCGCCCGCTGTTCTTCTTTACTTCAACTGCACTATCTCACCTATCCGCTTTTCAGGATGGATGTCGAATGCCCAATTTACCTCTTCATCGGGCAAGGTGCTGTAGATGTTCCTTCCCATTACGAGTCCGCAATCTTGCAGGACTTTTTGCCGTGCTTCCTCTCTGCTCTCGGCAAGCACTTCAAACACACCTTCAAAGATATATTGTGTCCGTATTCTGTAAATTTGCTTCTTCATATCCTTAAAATTCAACCTTTAATAATCTGTTTGGCATCGGCTCACCATTGGACGGTCTGCGATGTGTAAGCCAAAAGTGATGTGCGCCGTAACCATAGGCGAAGAATTCGTCAAGTTTTGTTTCTTCGGCTATCTGCCTTATAGAGGTTCTCAATTCCTCCTCATTGGCGGATAGGGCTACGGCGTTGATAACTCTTATAAGGATGTGAGGTATCTCATCCGCCCAATTACATACGATGCTTTCTATTTCTGCTTTCATATCTGTTGCGTTTGGTAGGGCAGAGCAAGCCCTGCCCCTTGTTATTTAATTCAATCCGAAATAATGGATTAATCGTTCTTCCTGCGACTTCGGGAATATCCACCCTGCCGACTTCTTGCCGTTATGTGTCAATCGGCTGTTGAAGCGTCCGCCCATTGCTTTAAGCTCCTCTTTGATTGCCCGTGTTTCCCCGAAAACGGCTACGGCTTTTTCGGAATACTCTACAAGCGTGTAATTCCCATCTGTTTGCTCAGACTGTTTGTCGGGATGTGTCGCTATGGCATTGCCAAGCCGTATGTTTTCTTCTTTCCCTGCCGTGTAAGCTAAATCCTTAATTGTCTGCTCCCGACTGTACACGGGTATTTTCTCGATTATCCAACCGCTGTATTTGCTTCTACCCAGATAGTATCCTGCTCCCATCGAATATTTTTCCCGATGCTCGTATTTTTCGTTCTTTTCGCTCAAATAGGCAGTCCCTTCAAAGTGGGATGCGTATTTCCTCATTTCGGAGAACAGGTCTCTTTTATGTTTGGAAAAGCCTAAAATAACGGTTCGAATGATGCGACTTGCGTGATAATCCGTATATGGATCACTCTCATCCTGCATCTGACGTGCTACGATAACCGCCTGTGCATCTTCGGGGAAAATCCGTATTAAACGTTCTCTCCCGACTTGTTCGACTTTCTCGGCTCGTATTCGTTCCCGTTGGGCTTCTTCATCTTCTGCCTGTTTCTTTTGCTGTGCTTCCTGAAGGAGCATCGCCACTTCGAAGCTGTCCATAAACTGCGGATTTTCGCTGTCGTAATAAAAGCCGATGCCGAATTTCTCTTTCAAGGGTCTGATGATGTTTGCTGTATTAAACTCTTTCGTTCGGAGGTTAATCAACTTGTAGGTAATACCCCAATCGTTTTTGGATACTTCGTAAACAACATATTTGTCGCAACTGTATCCCTCCATTTGGATAATCTGATTTACTTCCACTACCTGCTCGGCTCTGTCAATCTGCTTGTTTGCACCTAATAAAAATACTTTGTTCATAATTTTGAATTTTATAAAGTTATAGAAATGTCAGTAGGGCGAGAAGAACGAGAATAACGGTGAGCAACCCCACCAACAAGGAGATAATACCCCGAAGAATATGTATCAGTAGATACCAGTCCGCCAACACCCAGAGAAAGCCTGTACCCCAAACGAAGTACCCCAAAACTACAAGAGTGATTTTCCCTGCTGATTTTATGCTAATTGGAAGGTAGGCTGTCGTTCGATGTTTCCTGTTTTTTTCGATGCTTCTCATAACCTCTGACTTTTTTTTATGCCGTATCGGAGCCGGTAAGGAGTGTCGAGTTTCAGGTGCAATGAGAAAGTAGTGTTCAGCCGTCGTCCAGTTTTTGACGAATAAATACGCTCGCCCGAAGCATGAGGGAAAGAGGAAGATTTTTCGTTCAAACCGTAAGGCTTGAACTTGCGACGGCGTTAAGAACACGAAAATACTTTCGCAACTGAATCCGACACGTCCTACCGCTTTCCGGATGCTTTGTCTTAGAGAGGAAGAGGTTATATTCGAGGGAAGCAGAGAAAAAAGGATATAGGATATCAGGACTATCGGATTTTGAATAAACAGTAGTCTTCTTCGTTTCTAAGAATAGACTTTATAGCATGGTATAAACGAAATGAAGAATTGAAAAAACGATTTTTCATGGTTTTTGCTTACAAATACAGTATCTTTGTAGGAGAAATATAGAAGTATGTATTGCGGAAATATTTTCCTGCAATTCATGATATATAACATAACGTTCGCTGAACGTCTCATCACGAAAACTGGCACTTTTCAACTAAAAGAAGAGACCGATGCGCAATGTTCATGCTATACACAAGTATGGCGTGGGCTTGCCTGTCTTCTTCTTTGGGTATGCCAGTACCTCGTGGTGGAGCAGCGTGAGTTCCACGCTTCTTTTTTGGGAGGTTAGCGAATGTTCTTTGACAGGAAAAATGGCAATAAATTGAGACATGAAAAAGATTAAATTGTACATTGCTGTTTCTGCGGATGGATATATCGCACCTCCCGACGGAGACTTGAGTTGGCTTGTCAATCACCCGATGCCATCGAAGGAAGAACATCAAGATTTCTTAAACTCGGTGGATACCGTTCTTTTAGACGGTAATATGTACAGTAATCTTGTTTGTATGGATATTCTATGGCCATACAAAGGCAAAGAGGTATATGTCGTTTCTCCTCATCCGGTCTTAGCAAAGTATGAAGTAAAATTCATCACGGAAAAGGTTTCGGAGACGATTGCTGACCTCAAAAGAGCGAGAGGGAAGGACATTTGGCTTGCCGGAGGCACCGACCTCATTTCCTTATTACGTGACAATGGCTTGATTGACGAAATGATAATCATTTACACGCCTGAAGTCTTTGATAAGGGAATTGCTTTATTCTCAGAAGACCCCGAAAAATCAGCTTGGAAGTTGGTAGAAAGCATTTCGTACAACGACATAGCTGTTAGAAAAGATACACTTAGCCAAGAATAAGACTTAACTGAGTCAACTTTAAACAGGGATTGTAATAACAGCAGTCAACTAAAATCAGGATAATACATAGGGAAACATTTTAGTGCAAGGTGCAAGCATCTATATATAGATAGACTTGCACCTTGCACTAAGGTCAAATGATTTTATATTAAGAATATTTGTAGTTTCTAAAAAATGTAGTATTTTTGAACCTGAATTTTATGCGGATAGATGAACGCCAATTGCGGCAAACGCTGCCAATAGGTAAAAAACAAGTCAATTTATCCCATCTTGTATCCCGTAGTGATCTTTGAAAAAACAAATCACTGAATAATAGCGGATCAGATCGAATGGTTCAAAAACCGTACGCACCGCAAGAAGAAAGTGTCTAAAAGAGACGTGAAGGTTTCAGTATTGATTTATACAAGGGTTGAAAGTGTAACCCAAATTGTACCCCTCAAAGTGAGAATAAAAAGCAACAATATATAAATCAATGCGATAAGTGCAAAAAGTGGCTTTCCCGTCCATACCGCTAAAACAAGGAGTTGTGTTGAAATAGTTTTTCGGCACAGCTCCATTTTTGTATGTTATCGCAGCACCGGAAAGTATAATTACCGGATGAGATTATTCAATATGCTCGGAAGATTTTCTTAGAACGAAGCAGAAGTGTTTGTCTTTATTACGATCTGCTTGGGACATAGGGATTAAATTAGTATTATTGCAGGAGGGACGGTACATGGAGTCGCCCGGCCAATCAGATGAAAAAAGAAGAACTACGATTGATTTTTATGGGAACGGCCGATTTTGCTGTTCCGGCACTGCGAGCTTTGGTCGAAAACGGATACCAAGTAAAAGCTGTGGTCACTATGCCGGACAAGCCTATGGGTCGAGGACATAAGGTAAGTCCCAGTATGGTCAAACTATACGCACAGGAATTGGGTCTGCCTATTCTCCAGCCGGACAATCTGAACGAGGAATCTTTTCTCGATGAACTACGGACTTATCAGCCGCACTTGCAAATCGTAGTGGCTTTCCGTATGCTTCCTCGCTCCGTATGGCAAATGCCCCCCATGGGAACAATCAATCTGCATGGCTCTCTGCTGCCCATGTATCGAGGAGCAGCCCCTATCAACCACGCGATACGCCATGGCGATACGGAAACGGGAGTTACCACCTTCCGCCTCCGGCATGAGATAGATACGGGTGAAGTACTGCTGCAAGAGAAGTTGCCTATAGGACATGAAGAGACTTTCGGCGAATTGTACGAACGTATGGCTACTCTCGGTGCATCCGTATTGGTGCACACAGTGGACTTGTTTCTCGAAGGAGAACCCGTCTCCATACCTCAGGAGCAACTTCCGGGCTATGTTGATGCTCGACCGGCTCCGAAGATTTTCAAAGACGACTGCCGTATCGATTGGGACAAACCGGCTGAAGAGGTACACAATTTCATCCGCAGCATATCGCCTGCTCCTACAGCTTGGACCAAGCTTCATCGTCCAAGGATGGAGTCCATCGTGCTGAAAATATACCGTACCCAAGTGATAGAACGAGAACCGCGACACAGAGGCCGATTCGGCTCCATCATATGGGACAAGAAAAACCTCGACGTGATGACCCGCAAAGGGGTCATACGTATACTCTCGCTCCAAATGCCCGGCAAGAAACAAATGGATGCCGCCTCTTTCCTCAATGGTTTCGCTTTGTCCTCAGATATGTATATAGAATAGGAGAGAGCTTGTTCCAAGGTTTGAACTGCTCATTTTCTGACCTCTTGCATACAATAACAATGTGCGGAGGATACTTCTCTGCTCAACGTTCAGAGAAGCAGTTGGTCGTAGGCCGAGCCAATCACATGGTTTTTTAACTTTGTAACCGAAAAATAAACGACATCATGAAAGAAAACGAAAAGCCGACAGCTGCTGCCGGAACCGTAACCACCACCGATAAGACAAAGCCTGATTGGCGCAAAATCCTACCTTATGCTGCGGTCGTACTCCTTTTCATAGCCCTCGCTTTGGCCTATTTCTATCCCGCCTCATTCGACGGACGTGTACTGTTCCAGGGCGACGTAGCGGGAGCCAGCGGTACGGCGCAGGACGTACGCGATTGGGAGGCACAGACAGGAGAACACTCCTATTGGACCAACAGTCTCTTCGGGGGGATGCCTATGTACCAGATTTCGCCAAGCTATCCCTCTACCCATACGCTCCAAACCATACAGGATGTTCTGACCCTGCGCAAGCCTTTCTATCTATTAGGCACCTATGCCTGGATGCTTTTTGCCATGATGGGAGGGTTCTTTCTTTTCCTTAGATCGCTTCGAATCAGGATTTTGCCGGCAGTCATAGGCTCCATCGCATGGGCCTTTTCTTCCTACTTCCTGATTCTGATTATGGCCGGACATATATGGAAGCTGACAGCTATGTGTTTTATTCCTCCTACTCTTGCCGGTATGATCTGGATCTACAATGGGAGGTGGTTGGCAGGCGGTAGCGTGATGGCTTTTTTCACGGCTTTGCAAGTCTTGGCTAATCATGTACAGATGAGCTATTACTTCCTGTTCGTCATGTTTTTCATGGTGTTGGCTTTCTTGGCAGAAGCCATTCGAACAAAACGAATCCGACACTTCTTCCTTTCCTCGGCAGTAGTCGTCATAGCAGGTCTGGTGGGTATAGCTGTGAATAGTACCAACCTCTTCCACACCTACCAATACGGCAAAGAGACCATGCGTGGAGGTAGCGAACTGACGCTCAAGCAGAGCGGAGCACCCACGGATCAAGTGACGCATGAGAATAAAAGCGGACTGGACAAGGCCTATATCACACAATGGAGTTATGGTATAGGCGAGACTTGGTCGCTCCTTATCCCCGATATTAAAGGAGGATCCTCCGGTTACTTGGGTTATGACGAAAAGGTGATGGAAACCGTGAATCCATCCTATGCTCAGGCGATAGCTCGTATGAATCGCTACTGGGGAGACCAACCATTCACGGCAGGGCCTGTATATGTAGGAGCTTTCGTTCTCTTTCTCTTTGTCTTGGGTTGTTTTATCGTCAAAGGGCCTGTCAAGTGGGCTTTGCTGGCAGCCACCATCCTGTCTATTCTACTCTCTTGGGGGCATAATATGATGTGGCTGACGAGCTTCTTCATCGACCATTTTCCTCTGTACGATAAGTTTCGCACGGTATCGTCCATCCTTGTGATCGCCGAATTTACGATTCCGGCTTTGGCCGTTATGGCTTTGGTGGAAATAATCAAAGAGGGAAAACCCCTCCTTAAGCGCGAACGTACTGCTTGGGTTGCAGCTACACTTCTGACCCTTGGGGCATCGCTTCTTTTTGCCCTTGTGCCCTCCCTGCTCGGTTTGCTGAGCGGGCAGGAGGAAGCTATGTTCCGAGAAGCAGCAGGTCACCCTGAAGCAGCAGCTATCAAGACTACCCTCGTGGATGTTCGCTCGGGCATATTGGCTTCTGATGCATGGCGCAGCTTCGGCATATTGGTTGTATGCGGCATCCTGTTGTGGCTCTTCTTTCAAAAGAGACTCAAAGCAACTGCTCTACTGGTATCTTTGGCCGTGATCACGCTGGTCGATCTATGGACGGTGGACAAACGCTATCTGAACGATGAGCATTTTATAGATCCCGAACTCGTCAGCCAACGTGCTGCACCTCTGACAGAAGCAGACAAGCAAATCCTTGCAGACAAGTCGCTCGGGTACCGCGTTCTAAATCTCACCGTGGACACTTATAATGATGCCACCACGAGCCGCTGGCACCGGAGCATCGGTGGATACCACGCTGCCAAACTCCAGCGTTATCAGGATTTGATCGAACACCAACTGAGCAAAGGCAATCGCGAAGTAGTCAATATGCTCAACACCAAGTATATCATAGTCCCCGGAGAAAACAACCGGCCCTCTCCCATGTCGAATCCGGACGCTTACGGTCCGGCATGGCCGGCCGGCAGTATCCGCTGGGTAGGAAATGCCAATGAGGAAATGATGGCTTTGGACAGCAATCGACTGACGCGTGACATCGCTGTCGTGGACGAACGATTCTCTTCCGAATCGCTCAAAAGGCTACCGGCTCTGACCGATAGCACTGCCTCTATAAGTCTGAAAGAATATGCTCCGAACAGACAGGTGTACGAAGCTGTGAGCACACAACCCATGCTGGGCATATTTTCCGAGATATACTATCCTCATGGCTGGACAGCGACTATCGATAACCAAGCTGTACCGATCATTCGTGCCAACTATATACTCCGTGCACTGGAGGTTCCTGCCGGGCGTCATAAAATAGAATTTCGTTTTGATCCGAAGAGCCTACACATCACAGAAGCTATAGCCAAGACAGCTCTGGCACTACTCCTGCTGGGGATTGTGTGGGCGATAGCACGCCCCTTCTTCTTGCGCGGAAAGCGTCCGACAGCCTGACATATGAAGACGTTGTTCGAACGAGGAGAGCTTTTGTTTCGGAAAAGAAGCGGTTTCTGCTACGTAATAGGAGTATTTGTTCTATTTCTGCTCTATTTCCTCTTTCAGAAAGTCATATTCCTGCTCGTCTACTCTGGCCGGCTTGCCGGGATAGGCACTTCCAGCGGAGATATTGCGGCCATTTTCCTGTATGGACTCAGGCACGATGCAGCCGTAGCAGCTTACCTGACAGTACTTCCTCTATTGTTCGCCGGCATCAATGCCATTGCCGGCTGGGGAGAAAAGAAAATCGGGCGAATACTGAGACAAATTCTTAAGCATTATTACACACTCATAAGCTTCTTTGTCGGGCTGATCTACACGGCGGATCTGATGCTTTTCGGGTACTGGGGTTTCCGCCTCGATGCCACCCCCCTTTTCTATCTACGCCAGCCACAGGAAGCCATGGCCAGTACCACAGCACCGCAACTCTTGATCGGTCTCTTGATCACGGTTGTATTCGTTTGCATACCGGCTTTCGTTCTACATCGATTTCACCGTAGGTACTTTCCGACAAAAGTAGCTGCACATCCGCATATCGCCGGCATATGGAAACCGGTTGTGGGTGGAGCTTTCCTATTCCTCCTGATCAGAGGAGGAGTGGGAGTGGCTACGCTCAATGTCGGATCCGTCTTTCACAGTCCCAAGCAGCTACACAATCAGGCTGCCGTCAATCCTGTTTTCAGTTTTCTATATACCTGCATGCATAGCGAAGAAGACTATTCGAACTATCAATTTTTGTCAGAAGAAGACTGTATCAAAGCTTTCGAGCAACTTCGTTTATACGGTTGTTCGGATGGAAGCGAAGTAAGAGAATCGGCTTCTGATAGCACAGAGAGGATATTGAGTACAGATAGGCCGAACATTGTACTGATCCTGCTGGAGAGCTTCTCGGCTAATGCCGTGGGATGCCTCGGTGGTACCCCGGGGCATACACCCTGCATTGATTCGCTGGCACAGAATGGGATTCTCTTTAGCCAAGCCTTCGCAAGCAGCTTTCGAACAGACAGAGGCACAGTAGCCACGCTCAGTGGCTACCCTTCGCAGCCGAATTCATCCATCATCAAATACCCCAATAAGGTGCGCAACCTGCCGGGCATAGCTGCTTCATTGCGCACCGTCGGCTATAGCACCCACCACCTGTACGGAGGAGATGCTGACTTTACAAATGTCCGTAGCTACCTATACGCCACTGGATATGACGAGGTAACGGACGTTAGCAGCTTTCCGTTCAAAACGAGGTTGAGCAAATGGGGTACGCCGGATCATATCAGTTTCCCACGCCTATTGGACGATTGTCGGCGATTGGAGAAAGAAAAGAAACCTTACTTCTACAGCTTCCTCACACTTTCCAGCCATGAACCATTCGATGTCCCTTCTCAGCATCATCCTGATCCGTATCTCAATAGCGTCTTCTATACGGACAGCTGCTTTGGCGACTATATACGTGGTATGCAGCAGTCTCCTCAATGGAAGAATACACTCATCATAGCCGTTTCCGATCATGGCTACCCCTATCCTGCTGACCAAGCTATGCCCGATCAGCCCGGCCGATATGGGATTGTGATGCTGTGGACAGGAGGAGCCATCTTACGACCGATACGCTTCGAAGAGGTAGTGTCGCAGTCCGATTTGCCTGCCACGCTACTGGCCCAATTAGGGCTTGCTCATGATGAATTCGTATTCTCCAAAGATGTTTTTCGGAGAAACAGCCCCCATTTCGCTTATTTCTCCTTCCCCGGTTTAGTAGGCTTGGCGACTTCTGAAGGAACTACCATCTACGATTTTGCCGGCGACAAGATTGTCTATGGACACGAAGCCCCACTTGCCGACCAACGCGCTATAGCGGCCAAAGTAATGCTGCAATCGGTGATGAAGGATATGCTATCGCGTTAATATCCTACTCCCTTTCTATCGCAATCGGAGAGAGTTCCATGTAGGAATCTCCATCTTGGGATAAGCCTTTTATTCATGATTGGCTCTATTCGGGTCTCGCTAACATTATCTCAAGACCGAAGTATCTCTAATCATAGGAGCTTATGATCGAACCTCCTCGAATCGCCCACTTACCCAATACTCCGAAAGAGGATATTATCCCCTCTCTATTCACAAGATGAAATACCTGAAAGACAGACTTGCTACGGCTGTCTTGATCTCTTGTTAAAGGTTCACATAAAGCGATAAGGCACACCTCGTTATACCCGGTTCATTCACGAACCGACTTCTCTGTGTCTGCGCCCCCGAAAAACGTGGCGCGTAAACTTTTTCGTTTTGGTTCGAGAAATAAAAAATTCTCGCGCCACAACGAAAAACTTCTTGTTCCGGTTTTTCAGAAAACACGCACCACAATCGGAGCATTTTCGGTTCGTATTTTATACCCCGCCCTCGCCCCTTTTCTATTTTCAGTGCGGTTTTCGCAAAATTCCTCGGAACGATGGATGCTATATATCCGATTTCCTCGCAAATAAGCATAAAAAAATACGTATTAATTACAGCTTTTAGAGTAACTTTAGGCCATTAAATATATTATAAGCTATAACCACATGCGAATAGAACTATCCATCAAGGCAGACGATTCATTAGTCTCTTTTTCTCACCAACATTTGCTCGTCGGCACTCTTCAAAAATGGCTCGGAGAAAACGATATGCACGGCAAAAGTATCTCCTATTCATTTTCTCGTCTCAATGGGGGCAAACTCGTATCAGAACTCAACAGTATTCTCTTTGCCGATTGGGCCAATATGTTTGTCAGTGCTCATGATCCGGAGCTTATCAGACGTATGCTGGCAGGGATTCGTCAAGATCCCGAAATGTTCAAAAGCCTCTGCGTCCGGGAAGTGACCGTTATCGAAGATCCCGACATGACCGATCGCGAAATTTTCTTTCCTGCCGGCCCTATCCTGCTGAAGCGTTGGCGCGAGGACAATGGGTTCGACCATATAGTCTATACGGACGAAGCAGCCAATGCCCTACTGACAGAAAATCTTCGCAAAAAACTTCAGGCGGTAGGAATCGATGACCCTACTGCCACCGCATCTTTTGTCCCTGATCAGGGGAAAGCCAAGGTGATGCTTATCGATTACCGGGGAGTGAAAAACAAAGCCAGTTGGTGTCCCATCCGCATAATAGGGAATGCCGAGACCAAGCTGTTCGCATGGAACGCGGGCATCGGCAACTCAACCGGCATCGGCTTCGGTGCCATAAAATGAGAGAGCATGGAAGACAAGATATTTTTCGTGGTACACTATACAGGGCCTTTCGGGTATATAAAACCTTGGTCTGCAGTACGTGATGGAGAGACGTATAGCCAACAGTTTCTGACACCATCCATCATAGAGGGTATGGAGAAGAAGCTTTTCCCGGAAATGCTCATAAAGAAAGGTATACACAAGATTGCCCGTCATAAACTCTCATGTATGAGTATGAGCGTGCAACAAGAAAAAACGCAAACTCAGGCATGGGAGGGCAAAGGCAAAGGGAAGGGCCGAACGTACACCCGTCCGCAGTCCATTCTCAAACGCGGCGTGATGCTACACCCGTCTCTTTACCTCGCCTTTACGTCAGAAGAAGATGCTGTGATTGCAGCTCGACAGCATCTTTGTTTATGTCGTAATGAAGACGTTGTACTGCCGGACACAGAGATACTGAAGATGGACGAAGAGACCTTCAATGCCCTACCGGGGTTTGAGCTTCGTTTTGGGAAGGATTATCCGGATGCCTTTATGGTGGGGTTCAACCGATTCGATGGAAATACACTCATGTACGGCAGGATAGAAATCGGAGGAGAGGCCGTATTAGCCCCCCCCAAAAAGCAATGAATGATTTGAGACTGATATTGGCCAAAAGCGATGGGACACCACTTATTCAACATTTGAAAGATGTAGCAATGGTGGCTGAAGTTCTTGCACATCATCTAGGACTTTCTGTCGAGATTGCTCGAAAAGGTGCTCACCTACACGACATAGGTAAAACGAGTTGCATCTTCCAACAAAAGCTGGTGGGTATAAATCCTCCTTTCAAGAAATCTTTTAGGCATGAAATCGCCTCGCTCTTTTTTCTCTCCCTTTTGCAAGACAAAGAGGAGCGATGTGCCGTTATTGAAATGGTTGCTGCTCACCACAGATCCATCTGCAATGATATGCCGAAACGAGGATTATTGGGGTTATTGGATTTGGAAGACAAATATCCTCATTGCTTCGAACTTCATAGCGAAGGATTTGAACAATGGAGCCAAGAAGCTTTGGGCATTCTTCATGAACTCGGATGGGAGACCCATCCCATCACGATGGATGAAGCCAGAAGCAATTACCAAGAGGCGGTAGACTACTGCAGCTCATTGGGGCGTAACTGTTCGCAGTGGAAAGGGCTATTAATGGCTGCCGATCATTTTGCCTCCGGCTTGGACGGACAGACGGAAGATACACTGAGAAAATTGTTTATCATTCCGGATCTTTCCTATTACAGGAATAGGAGGAGCGAATTATATCCCCTCTCTCTTCTGTCTGCTGATGACGAACGAAAACACACCTTAGTGACAGCCCCTACAGGAGCAGGCAAGACCGACTTCCTACTGCGGCGTTGCCGTGGCAGAGTGTTCTATACACTTCCTTTCCAAGCCTCCATCAATGCCATGTACGATCGTCTGAAAGCCGATCTTCAGGATACGGATGCTCAGATCTATCCGCTACATGCAGCTTCTATTCTAAAATTGAATGGAGACTACGAGCGAATACTTTCCCGTCACGTGGGTGCCTCGATTAAGGTCTTGACACCTCATCAGATTGCAGCACTGGCCTTCGGACTTAAAGGATATGAAGTCACGGCATTGGATATTCGAGGATGTGATGTGATTTTGGACGAAATACATACCTACCGGAAAGAGACCCAAGCCATGGTGCTCAAAATAGTGGAGATACTGATTGCACTCGGATGCAGGATTCACATTGGGACAGCTACAATGCCCACGGATTTATATACCGGGCTGCTCCGACTATTAGGCGGTGAAACTGCCGTGTACGAGGTGAAGCTGCCGAAAGAAGTTCTAAAGGGATTTGACCGGCACACCATTCACAAGGTCGGCTCTATGGAAGATGTCGGACCGGTCATACAAAAAGCCGTAGAACAGGGTCAGAAAATTCTGATGGTTTGCAATCAGGTCAAAAGAGCTCAGCAGCTATACCAAGATGTCATTGGGAAGTATCCTGCCATACCGACTCTTCTTGTCCATAGCCGCTTCAAAAGGGGGCATCGTGCTCAGTTGGAGCTGGAACTGAAAGAGCGATACAATCAGTGTCAGGGGCCTTGCATCGTGGTTTCCACTCAAGTCGTGGAAGTTAGTTTGGATATCAGCTTCGATTTGATGCTTACCGAATGTGCTCCCATCGATGCTCTTATCCAACGATTTGGCCGCATCAATCGAAAACGTTCTTTGGAAACGATCGGGCAAACGAAGTCTATTTACGTAATAGCTCCTCCCGAAAACGAAAAGGAAGCTTTGCCCTATGAGCTTGAAATTCTGCAACGAAGCTACAGTTCACTTCCCCACTGCGAAGTCCTTCATGAGGCTGATGTACAACAGTTATTGGATTCGGTCTATCCGGAGGTGATGGCTCTCGATATTGACATGCTCACTGTTTTTCAGGAAGGGAAGTGGGTTATGAAAAAATTAAAACACAATCCTAAGTCAGCTTTATTCGAAACTTTAGATATAAACTCTGCATGCTGCTTGATGGAGAAGGATCGAGAGGTATATGAAAACGGTAGCTTTGCTGAAAGAACTCTTTTGGAAATACCGGTTGCACGTAGTATTACTCAACGCAATAATCTTACGCCAATAACTTGCGGAGTACATCCTTTTCTGATACCTGATCAGGCATACGATTCGAAATTGGGGCTTTTAGAAGAATTTGCAGTTCCACGATACTACAAAAGTTTTGAGATATTCTAAATAAAAAAAACATGGTTACTTCAGTTATAGGGAAGATATTCTTGAAGGCATACAATGAAACGAACAACACCGATTATGCCCCAAAAGAATTCTTTTTGGATATCTACTATCCTCTTTTCTTCGGACAAGAAAAGTATTTGATGACGACGGGTAATTCTCCTTTCGAAAACCCCAAAATATCATGGAAAGACGTGATCTCAGGCAAAAAGCCTTTCGAGACAGCAGAAAGGCGAGCCGAACGTCTGGAGGAGTTCGTTGAAAAAATTGATTCGGGAATTGCCGATGCAAGTATTGCTGTTGGCTATAAGGCTGAAGGATACACAGCAACTACTTCAGGCCAAACCTGCATTCATAACCATAAGATGAAAAAAGATGATGCTTATCTTTCATGGATTGGTGCTGGACTGGGTATAAGAATAGGGGGTGCTATTATTCTTTTTGATAAACCACAACTCCTTCTGGATATTGCAGAAGGATGGGGTAAGTATAGAGAGCTTATCAACAGTAGGCCTAACTTGGGTGGGAATAAAATAGAAGCATGGAATGCAATTTGGATAAACCGTAAATATGAACAAATAGATCATTCACTTGATTTAAATCAATATATTAAAGAAAATAATGATTCTATAGAGTTAAAGACTATATCTTGGGTTCAGCTCTTCATTCATATATGCAAGCATTTTAAAGATCCCAAAATGATGGGATACTTCTATGATTTAGGTAAAACCAATAAGACTTTTGGATTTGTCCCTATCGTTTTGTCATCGATTCGTAAATCATATGAATTTACCAATCAGATATTTCGCGATTATGATTCAATAATCTTAGATGAATTATTTCAGTCTTGGAAAACTGAATATGGTTTGGATATAGCCTGTCGGCGAGGAGTTATAGGTTTATATGCAATGGAGCCTAAAGACTTGTGGAGCTACCTATATTCGAACAAAAAAAGCCCCAAAAAGAAAGACAAAATAGAACTACTCACATATCAAAATTGGTTATTAGCTATGTTGAACAATAAACAGTTATGGGAAAAATCTATGCACGTAGCAGAGTTACTACATGCATATAGGCAAGGACAAAGTAAAGATAGGACAAATAGAGATAACGCTTTAAAAGAGCTGCTCTCACACCCTTATCAATCTTCATTTATGAGAAACATATCGAAGATCTTAGAAGAGATCGAAGATAAAAAAGATTTGATGGAAATCTGTCGCATAATTAATTCAATGCCATCGGATAGTGTTCCCTATTTCGTGAGCTTAATCAAAATTCATTACATCAATATTGCTGGAAAGTTATGAAAAAGAAAATGCAACCAGTCCTGTATCTAAGAGGACTAAAAAATGTTTCGTACTCCGTTTTCGCAGTCGATAAAGGACAGAAATTTTACCGTGATCCACTATTTTCAAGTCATACTCACATAGGGAAGAAACTTCCATTTTCAAGTGGCCAACAAGTTAAACGTTGTATAATAGATGCATTGTTGAGCAACTTAAATGTTGAGCGAGCACCTGTAACTTTTGTTTTCGAACAAAAAAATCTGAAAGAAGGAGAGGTTTTATCATTATGTGATCCAAATTATCCTGATCAATTATTGGGTGGTTGGATGTTAGCAAATAGCAAAAAAGAGAAGACAAAGAAAAAAGAGAAAGAGATAAAGGATGAGGATAGCGATGAAAATTCTGATGGCAGTATCAAAAAGCGCAGAAGTCCTCTTTCAATATCTGCATTGACACCTCTTCATCCTCTATTGGCAGAATATAACACTGAAAATATCTCATTTGACAGGTCCGATAATAAGAGTTTGCATAGAGTCATAATTCGAGATGATAAAGGTAATTTGCTCTCTGAAGAGGAAACAAAAATGATTTTAGAGGGTACTCATAGAGATTTGTACCGTAAATGGATCCAAGATTCAGGAAGAGCAACTGGATTATTTGTGTATGATGTCGCAATAGATTTAAGGACATTATTCTCCGTATCCATTTATGATGTTCCAAATAATATCAAACTAGATGAAAAGAAATGGAAACGTGGAAAGAATGCGTTTGGTGAATGTTGGACTTTATGCAAATCCGATAGAGAAAAATTGATTCCCGCATTAGCTCATGCACTTGTCAACTGGCGCATTACTTCCAATCAAGCACGAACATTCAGTTTGATGGAAACTCTGGCTATTGCTATTGGAGACAATGCAAATGCACAAGCTGGAGCAATTCGAGCAAGACTCATTGACGATGAGAGTGGCAAACCTAAAGCAACCTTTGTTTTGGATGAAAATGCAGGGGCTAATTTATATATTACCCCTCCTTGTGCCGCTCATATTTTGCTCAATAATGAGGATGTTGAAGCATTGAGAAAAGCAGAGAAACACTTAATAGAAGTAATGCTAGCATTCGATTACGACAATCAATTCTAATCCTGATAATTAGGTTGTGGCGTAAAAATTTATGCCACAACCTTTTCAACGATCTATTATGGCGATTATCACCGGTACGCACTTCAACTATCATCAGGTTTGTCGGAGAAAACTATGGCTTTTCTCTGCAGGTATTACGATGGAGCATACATCTGATTTAGTGTACGAGGGGAAATTGATCCATGAGACAACGTACCAGCAACGACCGGAGCGATACCAAGAATTGGAGTTGGACGGCATCAAGATAGACTTTTATGACGCAAAAAACAGAGTGGTTCACGAGGTCAAAAAGTCTAACAAAATATCGCCTGCCCACAGACTCCAACTACTATATTACTTATACGTATTGGAGCGTAACGGAGTATCGGGAGCAACGGGGATATTGGAGTATCCGACTCTGCGAAAAAAGGAGGAAGTAATTCTTTCTGACATAGATCGCGAACGGATCAGAGAGATCGAGCAGGAGATCCTACAGACTATCAGTCACGAGGATTGTCCTCCTGTTATCGACTCCGGGATCTGTAAAAACTGTAGCTATTACGAATTCTGCTTCTCGGGAGAAGAGCAATGAAAAAGACATATTATCTATTTAACCCCGGCGAATTGTCCCGAAAAGACAATACCATCCGCTTTGTCCCGATCCAAGAGGGAGAAAACGGACAGGAACAAGCAGGACAAGCCCGCTACATTCCCGTTGAAGGAATTAGCGATTTCTATGTGTTTGGCTCTTTGAGGGCCAATAGCAGCTTATACAATTTTCTTGGGAGCAACGACATCGCAGTCCATTTTTTCGATTATTACGAAAATTACACCGGTTCTTTTATGCCTCGCGACTTCTTGCTATCAGGAAAAATGCTCCTCGCACAGGCTTCGGCATATAAGAATAAGAAGAAACGATTGTTTCTGGCCAGAAAGTTTATTGAAGGTGCAGCCTCTAATATGCAGAAAAACTTAGCCTACTACAACAATCGGGGAAAAGATATGCAGCCGATGATGGAGCTAATCGACAAGTATTCATTGCGCCTGAAGGAAACGACAACGATAGAGGCTCTTATGGGTATCGAAGGTAATATCCGGCAAGCATACTATGATGCTTTTAACCTTATTATCGATCCTTTCGAAATGGGGGTGCGGAGCAAACAGCCTCCTCAAAATGAGGTAAATGCACTCATCTCTTTTGGGAATATGATGTGCTACACCTTATGCCTGAAGGCAATTCATCAAAGCCAACTGAATCCCACGATCAGCTTCCTACATACGCCCGGGGAGAGGCGATACTCTCTATGCTTGGATATATCGGAAGTGTTTAAGCCCATATTGGTAGATCGCACAATCTTCAAAGTCATGAACAAGAGAATAATACAGGCCAAACACTTCGACAAGCAACTCAATAAATGTATCCTAAATCCATCGGGAAAGAAGCTTTTCGTACAAGCCTTCGAAGAAAGACTTTCTGAAACGATTCGACATCGCAAGCTCAATCGTTCCGTCAGTTTCAGGCACCTGGTCAAGCTCGAATGCTACAAAATAGCCAAAGACATTCTTGGGATCGAAGAGTATCAACCCTTTAAGATGTATTGGTAATGTATATTATTTTAGTGTACGATATCGGTGAAAAGCGTGTTGGCAAAATGTTAAAACTGTGCAGAAAATATCTGAATTGGATTCAGAACTCTGTGTTCGAGGGGGAAATATCGGAAGTCAAGCTCTTAGAGCTGAAGAGCAGAGCAGCCGGAATTATGGAAAAAGAAGAAGATAGTCTGATCATATTTTCTTCCAGACAAGAACGTTGGTTGGAAAAAGAAATAATTGGCAAAGAGCGTTCTGCAACGGATATATTTCTATAATACAGCACGATACAGCTCCCGCTATCTATCTTTTGAAGCGTCGGCTCGAGCAAATTCATCAAGTCTTTTGCCATGATTAACCTCCGGCGATCTTTGAAATGATTGATAATCAATAAAATATATCAGTCGTCACACCTCTTGGTTTTTCATAGAATCAGACATCGACAACTATGAATGTCTGAATTTTGGGTTTCACCTTCTCGTAAACTCCTCACATTCAAACAGAAAAGCCTATATTTGTAACGGATTTCAATTGCACCATACAGGAATTAAAACGCCTTTAGAATACCCCTAAGAGATTGGATTGATGTAATTTCAATTGCACCATACAGGAATTAAAACTCATATATCTACCTTTCCTTTATAAAAGGCATAGTTATTTCAATTGCACCATACAGGAATTAAAACCTCATTGATTGATCTTTTTACAAGTTATCAATACCATTTCAATTGCACCATACAGGAATTAAAACATCATTACTCCATCTACAAATTACATTGATACAACAAATTTCAATTGCACCATACAGGAATTAAAACATGGACATCTTCCAATCTACTATAGAAGTTGTCTTATTTCAATTGCACCATACAGGAATTAAAACGAGATATTAAGGAGCCTTAAAGCGACAACGGTCAAAGATTTCAATTGCACCATACAGGAATTAAAACAGACGGAAATTATCCATTATCTCTTTCGTCCGCACATTTCAATTGCACCATACAGGAATTAAAACTATTCGAGAACGAATGTTTGTTTCCGCCATTCGCCTATTTCAATTGCACCATACAGGAATTAAAACCGTTCGACAACAGGTTCCCCTCGGTCTTCCATTCGATTTCAATTGCACCATACAGGAATTAAAATGTATCCATTATACTACTTCCAAAAACTGACAACTAGTTTCGGGGTTATTTGGCTTGTTTTTTAACGTCAGTTCGACGTAAGAAAACACCAATGAATTTGTTTTCTGATTAGTGGTAAACGCCCAAAGAACGTGGGCATTATGCTTGAAAAAGTAGCGAATTATTTGTAT
>OHBE01001536.1_pt1 | contig 19776 bp, 16 predicted proteins | sample 1577231 | NCBI WGS metagenome assembly OHBE01 (sample SAMEA3541506, study PRJEB24748) | human gut metagenome | biome: human gut; feature: human-associated habitat; material: faeces | place: China | collected 2012 | reverse complement strand
ATTCCTTATGGCACTTGGTGAGCCACTTCCTAAGCAGGTATTTGGACATCCTTGGTTATTACAGAATGATGGTAAGATGAGTAAGTCTAAGGGAAATGTTATCTATGCAGATGACCTTGTAGACCTCTTCGGCGTTGATGCTGTACGTTACTTTGTTCTTCACGAGATGCCATTTGAGAATGATGGTGTTATTTCATGGGAGCTTATGGTTGAGCGTATGAACTCAGACCTTGCCAACACACTTGGTAACCTTGTAAACAGAACAATTGCAATGTCTAACAAGTACTTTGGTGGAGTTGTTAATAAGACTGGCGTAGAGGATGCTGCAATTGACGGTGACCTTAAGGCTGTTGTAACAGCAACAAGAGATAAGGTTCAGGCAAAGATGGCTACACTTCATGTAGCAGATGCTATCACAGAAGTATTCACACTCTTTAAGAGATGTAACAAATATATTGACGAGACAATGCCTTGGGCTCTTGCAAAGGATGAGACACAGCAGGACAGATTAGCAGAAGTGCTCTATAACCTTGTTGAGAGTATTACAATCGGTGCTAATCTTCTTAAGTCTTTCATGCCAGAGACTACAGATAAGATTCTTGCACAGCTTTACCCAGCTAATCCAGAGGCAGGAGTAAGAGATTTTGATGACCTTGCTACATTTGGCTTAAGAGAAACAGGACTTAAGGTTACTGAGACTCCAGAGATTCTTTTCGCAAGACTTGACTTCGAGAAGGACCTTAAGGAAAAGGTTGAGGCTATTCAGGAAGCTCAGAAGAAGGCTAATGGTGTTACAGAATATCCACAGGTTGAAGTTAAGCCTGAGATTACATTTGATGATTTTGAAAAGGTTCAGTTCAGAGTTGCCAAGGTTCTTACATGTGAAGCTGTTAAGAAGACAAAGCTTCTTAAGTTCGAGCTTCAGATTGGTGATGAGAAGAGAACTATCGTATCAGGTATCCAGAAGTACTATAAGCCAGAGGAGCTTATTGGTAAGAAGTTAGTTGTATGTACTAATTTAAAACCAAGAAAGATCTGTGGTATTGAGTCACAGGGAATGATTATCTCAGCATGGGATGATAAGGATAACTTATCAGTTCTTACACTTGAGAAGGATATTATTGAAGGCGCAGAGATTGGCTGATAGATATGAAGATATTTGAAACTCATGCTCATTATGATGATGAAAGATTTGATGAGGACAGAGATGAACTTATAAGCAGCATGCTTAGTGATACAGGGGAGCTTGATTACATTGTTAATGTAGGTGCAAGCCGTCAGGGCTGTGAGGCTTCCCTTGCACTTGCTGCACAGTATGAAAAGGTATACGCAGCGATTGGTTTCCACCCGGAGGATATTGTAAGATTGAAAGAATCGGACATTGAATGGCTGGAAAATATGCTTGGTGAATCTAAGGCAAGAAAGATTGTTGCACTTGGAGAAATCGGACTTGATTACTACTATGTGTCAGATGATGCAGATGTGGCGGCGGCTGAGAAGAAGCAGCAGCGAGAATGGTTTGCAGCACAGATGGATGTTGCGTACCGCACACACATGCCGGTAATGATTCATTCAAGAGATGCATGTCAGGATACAATCGACATATTAAAGAGTAATCATGGACAGGATACAGGCGGAATAATCCACTGTTATTCATACAGTAAGGAAGCAGCAAGAGATTTTCTTAATATGGGCTTCTCTATAGGAATCGGCGGCGTTCTTACATTTAAGAATGCCAGGAAGCTTGTGGAAGCAGCAGCGTATATACCGATGGATAGAATTGTTCTTGAGACAGACAGCCCATATATGGCACCTGAGCCTAACCGAGGTAAAAGAAACGACAGCCGCAATATAAAATATGTTGCAGAAAAGCTGGCGCAGATTAAAGGGCTTGATACGCAGGAAGTTATTGATATTACTAACCAGAATGCGAGAAGGCTGCTTTTTGGAGAGTAAGGTTTTGAGGACTTTGCCGGCATGGCAGCCCTTTCTCTTGTGTGAATTGGGCTGAAACCTATAAATTATAATAAAACGGCTATTTAGTAGGTCTTTTAACGTGGTTTTTATTGATAAAACCATGAAAACACCTACTAAATAGCCGTTTTTTGTTGTTATATAGGTCTTTAGTGTAGAAATAACCTTTTTTGTGTGAATTTTGCTGCAAAAAAACCTATTAAAGCAGTGAAAATGCGACTACTTATAGGTATCACGTTATCTACCTGCACACTCGAATCCACATCCTACGCGATTGGTATAGTTATTTACGAAACATTGTACTAACCCAGCAGGTTACTAAGCTCTGCAAACTGCTCAAGTGTAAGGGCTTCGCCGCGGATAGTAAGCGGAAGTCCCATAGTTTCTAATGCGTTGGTAAGAGCTTCTTTAGTGATGCCGATGCCGGAATTGCCGACACTGTTAAGCATAGTCTTTCGGCGCTGGTTAAATGATGCTCTTATTATCTTGAACATAAGATGTTCATTCTTAACATCAACAGGTGGAGTTTTGAAGCGCTCAAGACGGATAACCGCTGAATCAACATTAGGACGAGGCATGAAGCAGCTAGCAGGCACATTAAGCACAACCTTAGGCCTGGCATAGAACTGTACAGCAAGTGAAAGAGCGCCATAATCTTTAGTTCCAGGACCGCACTGCATGCGGTCAGCTACCTCTTTCTGAACCATGATAGTTATACTGTCTAATGGTACATGGCTTTCAAAAAGTCCCATAATAATAGGTGTTGTTATATAGTATGGAAGGTTGGCAACAACCTTGATTGGTCTGCCTTCATTCTTCTCATCTGCAAGCTTCTTGATATCAAGCTTTAAGATATCTTCATTGATTACTGTTACATTGTCATAATAAGAAAGTGTGTCCTCTGTAAGGATAGGAATAAGCTTCTTATCAATCTCAACGGCAACAACTTCTCTAGCATTCTCACACAGAATCTGAGTCATTGTTCCGATTCCCGGACCAACTTCAACAACGAAATCATCTTTGGTAACGCCTGCTTCCCGGACGATTTTCTCAACAACATTTTCATCTATAAGAAAGTTCTGCCCGAACTTTTTCTTGAAATCAAAACCATATCTGTTAAGCACGGCAATCGTGTTAGTTGGGTTGCCGAGGTGCATAACATTATTATATTTATTATCGCTCATATTGCCTCCAATCTATAAGAATAATGTTATGAAACTTAATAAAAAATGTCAAGCTGCAATAAAAATGTAGTGCAAAAGTAACTTTTGTATGATACTATAGTACTACTTACAATCGAGAACATATTATCAGGAGATATCATGAGCATTAATAAAAAAGAATTTAATCTGGAACAGGTTGTTAAACTATGCGTGGTTGTTAACATATCGTTGTTTTTATTTGTTGCATTTATGCTGACATTATTTGTATATTTTAATATAACACCAATGATTTATTACAGTGTAATAGCACTGATTGGTTATGTGTTATATTTTATGCTGTTAAAAAGGCAGAAAGTGTGTGCATATATGTGGTGTGTGTATGCAACAATTATAATTTATATGGCTATTGCAACAATATGTCTTGGGTATAAATGTGGATTTCATCTGTATAGCATGTCATTAATACCTATAATATTTTATTCACAATACATATCAACCAAGACCGATACAAAAGACCCGAATCCACTGGCTGTGTCGATAGCAATAGTTGCTGTAAGTATAATATCATCAGCAATAGCTATAATTAACGGACCATTGTATGAAATTAATAAAACAATTATATCTGTGATGCTTGCATGTAATGCAATAAGTGTATCAGCATTTTTAATATATTATACTAAGGTGATAGTCGATCTTGTTATTGAGTCTGAGAAGAAGCTTAATTCAATTGCCAACATTGATCTTCTGACAGACCTTTACAGCAGAAGATATATGATTAATTATCTTGAAGAATATGATGCGGACGATGAAGGCTGGCTTGCAATGGCAGATGTAGATGATTTCAAGAAAATAAATGATACATATGGACATAACTGTGGTGATTATGTGTTAAATTTCATTGCACAGAAGATGAAAAATATATGCAGTAACTGTGTGATTTCAAGGTGGGGCGGAGAAGAATTTCTTATACATAATGGAACACACGACAGCACACATGAAGTATTAGAAAAATTGAGGAGAGAAATAGAAAACTCTGAATGTATTTATAAACAGCAGAAGATAAATATATCACTAACAATAGGAGTGGCGCAGAGAAATGCCGATGGTGATATAGAAGAATGGATAAAGCGCGCAGATGACAGGCTTTATTACGGAAAAAATAACGGAAAGAATATGGTGGTAGATTAAGATAAAACCTCCCTGATGGAATATTTTCTTAATGCATGGCATAAGGTGCATAAGAGAGTTAATCATCAGGGAGGTTTATTGTGGATTATCAGCGTCTTGTTTCATACATATATTCATATCCGGAAGGAGTAAAGGGGAGAAATGTAGGATTTGCGAAGGCATTAGTTCATCAGGGGCAGTTCAAGTTAAACATCAGTTTAAGAGGTGTTAAAACAGACAGTCCGGAAATGTTTGGAATATATATGATGGTTGCTGACAGCGGCTACAGGCTTATAAAGTTAGGGGAATGTCTTGTAAAAATGGGACAGATGGAATACAGTGGCGTATTTAACCCTGATAATATAAATGACACAGGTTACAGCTTCAGGGATATATGCGGACTTGCGGTTGCAAGGGAGGATGCAAGATATGACTGTATGATGTCCATGTGGAAGGATGAGGACGTAACTCCTGATATGCTTGTGTTCTCAGGAATGGATGCAAAGAAGCAGGTGGAAGCCGGAATAGTTATAAAAGAGCGCATGAGACAGAGTGAGGAGGAAGAGAAACGACAGGAGACAGCAGAGTCTTCGGTGGTCAGACAAGAGATGGCTGGATACAATGCAGCAATGAGGGAACGGGGACAGTCAGAATCGGGCGGACAACAGCCGGTCCAGTCAGAATCTGCAATGTTGGCAGGAAAATCAGAAATGGTTCAGACGAAACAGATTGTGGAGGAAGAACAGCAGATAGTTCAGACAAAACAGGCAGAGGTGGCTGCCGAAAGTGTAACCATGCCGGAGAATATAAAAGCTGCCGGAGCAGCAGCTAAAATACCTGCGGAAACACAACATTTGCAGCAAAAAGCACACAGAGCCAATGCAACGCAGACGGATCCTTTTGAAAAGCTTTTTGTGCGGGCCGATTATATAGATGCATTTGACGATGATTACTTCTATGATTGTATAGAAGTGTCGCCAGAGAAGTTAAAGTGTCTTAACCAGAATGAAATTGACATCGCGGGAAACAGCTTCCTGCTGCATGGCTATTATAATTTCAGACACATACTTTTTGGAAGAGTGCGCGATAACCTTGATAATACTAAATATTTCATTGGCGTTCCGGGAATGTACTGCAACCGTGAACGTTACATGGCTTCAATGTTTGGCTTTAATAATTTTAAGAAGAGTCACAGGAGTGACTATGCCAATCCATATTTCGGATACTGGTATCAGGAGATATAGACGAATCTTAAATGATCCTGCCATGAGCCGTTAAGCTTTACATAGGAGTAGGCGGTACCTTCAGATATAAAGCCAAGAGATTTGACAAGATTAATAGAGGAGATGTTTTCAGGGTGAATGTAAGCTTCAATCCTGTGCATCTCCTTTTCGCGTGTAAGAATCTCAAGCATATGTTTAACCATAAGGCTTCCAAGTCCTAACTGGCGGTAATTCTTATCAATCTTATATCCTATGCGGCAAGAACGGTTAATGCTTGTAACACCAAAAAAAGATACAGAGCCGAGAATTTCACCTGGTAAGTCGTCAGAAAAAAGGAAAAATCTACCAAATTCACCCTTTAGTAAAGCAGCATATTCAGCTTTAAGCGTGGCTGCAATATATTCTGTTGTATAGAAATTATCGGGCTTGGCAGCTTCGTATCTGTCGAATTCTTCGCGGTTTCTGCTGTAGAACTCAAGTACTTTTCCTGCAAATGTTTCATCAAGTACTTTAAGCTTCATGCCTTCAAAAGTGTATTCAAATTTCATAATCATTCTCCATCAGTAGTGAAAGTAGTATTCTTTTTCTTGCTTTTACGCAGTTCCTTGAAAAATGTTGTGAGCATTTCTGAACATTCTTCTTCACATACACCTTTAGTAATTTCGCACTGATGATTAAATGTCGGAATCTGCAGTATATTAAGTATAGAACCGGCACATCCTGCTTTAGGGTTCATTGAACCGATTACAACGCGCGGAATCCTTGCCTGAACAATAGCACCTGCACACATCTGGCAAGGTTCAAGTGTAACATATAAAGTGCAGTCTTCAAGCCTCCAGTCGTTCATATATTTACTGGCTTTCTTAATGGCAGTAATCTCGGCGTGACCGAGAGAAGTCTTATCTGTATTACGGCGGTTGTAGCCTCTTCCTATAACCTTTCCTTCATACACAATTACACAGCCAATAGGTACCTCATTAAGCTTATAAGCCTTCTTAGCCTGCGAGATTGCCTGTTTCATATATCTATAATCATCTTTTTCAAAAACCACCTGAGTATTATCCACTAAATTATCCTCCACGAAATATTATAAAAATTTTAACTTTTTTGTGAAAATGCGTCAACTTATCAGGAACATTTTTCGTATTAATAATAAAAGGAGGTGCGGCATGAAAAGAATACTATTATTAATTGGAATGGTTCCGGTGCTTATGTCTTTAGTTTCATGTGGGAAAAAGGAAAATGTAGCTGTAGAGGAGACAACCGAAGCATGGGAGGAGCTTTCTTATCTGGAACTTGATAAGACATTTACGGGTGAGGAATTTATTGGAACATATGATACAGGCTGCATGGGAGCCGGCGGAGGATATAGCAAAGGTGAAGTTCCGCCATATTATACGCTGGGACTTGTCATGGACTGGCCGTCGCTGTATGCGGATAAAGATATGTCAGCAATTACGGCAACTGTGTATAACACTACCGGATTTTTCGATGATTACAAGACGGACGAGCACGCATATTATAAGAGGCGCAATTACAGGACTGGTGCTAAGAAGATAACAGGAAGTGGTGAAAATGCGTTGAGGCTTATATTCATGTATGACATACCATCATCAGAAGATGCCTGGAACAATTACATGCAGTCAAGTGTAGAAGAATACAGATATATGAACGAGTGCATTAATAAGGGGGTAATCGAGCTTAAAGCAGAATATCAGGACGGAAGCACAGGAACAGATTATTACAGGATTGAACTGTACAATCAGTACCGTACGGACAGGATTAATATATATAAGCTTTCAGAAGAATAAGGAGGGGCAGTGTGATAAAGAAAGTGATGATTCCAGCAGGATTTCTTGCTGTGGTGATAGCTGCAGTTGTTGTTTATATGGGATTACATAGAAATAAAGAGGCAGCGACACAGATTAATTATTCAGGAATTAAGGGCATTAATCTTGAAAATGTATCACCTGATTACTGGAATACCGACAGTGTTCACAGAGTAGCGGCGGCTGAGGATGGATACTATTATATTACAGATGAAGATATGCTTGTGTATGTTGATATGGATAGTAAAGAGGAAGTTCCTGTCTGTGCAAGACCAGACTGTGCACATAATTCAACAGATTGTGATGCCTGTCTTAGAGGGTGCGTCATATACAGCATTTATTATTATAATGGCAGATTATATTATATGCCGATAGAAAATGGTATGGCTAAACTGTGCAGTGCGGCTCCTGATGGCGGCTCGCGTGAGATTATTGGTGAATTACTGCCATGCGATGATTCAAGTTCGATTCATCTGGGATTTCTTGGCGATTATGTATATGCATATGACAAGGGAACACATCTTGGAAGTGATGTGGAATATACGGAGCAGATAATAGAATTGTCATTAAAGAATGGCAGCAGAAATGTTGTCTATGAAGTTACTGGAAAATCAATATCGGTTGCGAATGTTAAAGGGTTTGGAGACAAGGTGATGTTTACTGTGATAGAAAGCAATAAGGATGACAAAGGAAGTATCAGGGTAAAGAGCAGAGGGCTTTTTGGTTATTCCCAGAGCTCGAAAAATGTTTCACAGATAAGTACAGAGGAAGTCAATGATTATTATTTCAATGATAATGGAGACACATTTTATTATTATGTTAACGGTCAGGGATTGTATAAATCGGACATTAATGCTGAGCAGACTGAATTGATATTTAAAGCGGACAAATACTGTGATTTCTGTAATGTTTCGTCAGATGGAAAGTACATTTATCTGAATAACGGATTATATTGCAATTATTTTCACAGCATTATAGGCAATGAGGAAAAGAAGTATGTTGTGCTTGATAAGGAAGGAAAACTTATCAACGAGATACCGTGTCCGGAGGCACTGGATATGCTGTTTGGTGACGAGAGATATCTGTTCTGCATTAATATGGGAGAGGACAGGCTTATGTATATAGATAAGCAGAATATTGAAACAGAAACTGAATGGAGAGAGGTATTCAGCGAACCAGTGTATCTTCTGGACTGGAAGAATGTTGGTAAGTAGATGGATTGAGGGGTATTATGCAGGAGTTAAAGAGAGTTATTAATTATAAGAAGCTGATATTGATAGCCATAATCGCACTTGTCAATATTATATTTTTCCTGTATGCAAACAAACCGGTAACTGATGAAGGGATTCTTACTTCGGAGAAAAATGCACATGCAAGCTATCTGGAAGAATATTCAGAAAGTGTTAATTCAGTAATTGACAATGCGGACAAATTAAAAAAATACAGTATATTTACTAAGCCGGGGTCATTTTCATATGCCAATATTCTGCAGACAGCAGATGATTTCAGGCGCGTGGCGGATGTAAATGTATTCGGGGATGAATATAAAGGGGTGAAGAATTTTACAGGATATTATTATCAGTATTTCTTTTCAATGGCATTAATGTTGATTGTGATATATGACCTGTTTGCGCAGAGGGACAACGGTATGTGGCAGCTTACATATGGAAGCTCAAAAGGACGCGTCATTCTTGCAATGAAGCAGACGGGTGTAATAGCCGCTGCCACGGTTCTTGTTCATACAATAATGTACTGGACAACATTTATTGCGGCAATGGCACAGAGAGGTGGCTTTAAAGATTTAGCTAATCCAATACAGAATGTTGACACATTTGCAAAGTTTACATATCCATGGAGCAAGATACAGTATATAATAGCTTTATATGTTATATCACTGATATGCATAATGATGCTCGCACTTGTAATATGGTCGGTGTTCGTATTGTTCAGGAACCGCAATCTGGCTATGGTTGTTTTTCTTATATTTGCTGCAGTTGAACAGTTTATATATTCGCATATTGATGTTCACAGCGTATGGAATGGTCTTCATTATATTAATATAATAAGTATAGTTAATATTAATGCTGCATTTTCGTCATACAGAAACTGGGGATTCGGCACATTTGTATTTCCAGTGTTTTCAGCGAGTATGTTCGTGCTTATAATTATTACATGCATAATGACTTATATTGCGATAAATGTTTTCTCAGTAATGAAGCCTTATAGGAATATTTCACTGATAGCAAGGATTACTGACCGTATATCGGCAGTATATCAGAAAGTCCTTTTTAAGTTTCCTGATGTGGTAAAGGAGCTTCACAAGCTTATATTTTCTAACAGATGTGTATGGGTTATAGCCGCAATGTTCGTTGTTTCGGCATATGTGTGTGCATCGGGACAATATCATTATACGGATGACAATAAGCACATGGATGAAGAGTATGTCCTGCATGGAGGAGCGGATTATACATATTTTCAGGATTATCTTGAAGAACTGCAGAAAAAATATGATGAGGTTGAAGCACAGATATCCAGATATGCTTCAGAGACATATGAGAATGTTGATCCGGTTATGTTCATGAATCTTAAGCAGAGAGAACAGCAGATAGTAAAAGAAATTAAACGCTCCAGGGAGTACTCAGATAAGATTGAATATATCGGACATATAGAAGATGATTATAATACAAATGCATGGTTTATATCGGACAGAGGATACGAGGTTATCTTAGGTGATAAGGGATTATACCGCAGAATTATGATTACACTGGCAATTATTAGTGGTATAATGATTATATCAGCAGGCAGTGAACGCATAGAATATAAGTCAGGAATGATTCTGCTGGAGAGAAGTTCAGCCGAAGGGCACAAGAAGATAGTAAGAGATAAATATATTGCCAATATTATATTAACGGCTGCATTAATGGTGGCAATTCATGGGATGGAATTAATATGGATGAGGAGTATTTATGGCATGCCATATCTTAATGCACCGGTGGTAAGTCTTACATTTATGGGAAATGTAATTGAAAATGGAGTGGGCAGTATCAGGGTTATAAAAAGTCTCATACTTCACGCGTCAATAGGGCAATTCATGATTGTGCGTTATATGGCAGAATTAGTGGGCGGACTTATTATTATGCTGATTATGATGAAGGTTGGAAAATCATTAGGAAAGAGAAGGTACAGGGTATGAAATTAGAGGTAAGGAATTTAAAGAAAACTTATGGTACGGTTCAGGCACTGAAGGGGATTAATTATACATTTACACCGGGAGTATATGGTATTCTTGGTGCTAATGGAGCCGGCAAGAGTACTATGATTAATCTTATCACAGATAATGTATCGAGAGATAAGATGAATGGTGGAAGTATTCTTTTTGGCGAGGACAGTGCAGAGGAAGATATATTAAAGCTTGGCAAACAGTTCAGGGGTCTGGTTGGATATATGCCGCAGCAGCAGGGATTTTATGAAGATTTCTCACCTAAAGCATTTCTTAAATATATGGCAGAGATTAAGGGAGTTAAGAAGATTAAGACGACTGATGAGAATGGCAATGAGGTTGTGAAAACTGTCAACCAGCAGATAGACGAGCTGCTGGAGGTAGTTAATCTTACTAAGGTTGCATATAAGAAGATTGGAGGATTTTCAGGAGGAATGAAGCAGAGAGTGCTTCTTGCACAGGCACTTCTTGGCAATCCTAAGATTCTTATACTTGATGAGCCGACAGCCGGACTTGACCCGAAGGAGCGTATCTCAATAAGAAATTATATAGCAGAATTGTCAAAGGATAAGATAATTCTTTTTGCAACGCATGTTGTAAGTGATATTGAATGTATTGCTGATAAGGTACTGCTTCTAAAGAGCGGAGAGATAATTGCGACAGGAACACCAGTTGAGCTTATTGAGAGTATGGCTGGAAAAGTTGGAGAGATAACATGCACGCTTGACGAGGTTGGCGAGCTTCAGAAGGAATATAAGATTGGCAATATCAGACAGAGAAAGAATGGCCTTGCATTAAGGGTTGTAGGTGATGAGCTGCCAGAAGAAGCGGTAAAAGTTGGAGATAATATTGACCTTGAGGATGTATATCTGTATTATTTTGAATAACATTAACAATACACTGGTTATCGGACAGGCTGCTAGGTCAGCTTATCCGGAAACCAGTGTGTTATATTATAAGGGAGAAATACGATGGAACTTATTAAAGGAAGACCTGCTGATGAAACAGGCAGATTAGAAAAAGAAATCAGGGTATATGATTTGCTGGACAAGCTTGGAATGGAGTATTCCAGAACCGACCATGAGCCAGCAACAACAATGGAAGTGTGCAATGACATAGATAGGATTCTGGACACACTTATATGTAAGAATCTTTTCTTATGTAACAGACAGAAGACGAATTTTTATATGCTTATGATGCCTGGTGACAAGCCATTTAAAACAAAGGATCTGAGCAAACAGATTAACTCAGCAAGACTTTCATTTGCAGATGAATCATATATGGAGGAATTCCTTGATATAACACCGGGTTCGGTATCCATAATGGGACTTATGAATGACACAGACAATCATGTTCAGTTACTGATGGACAAGGAAGTGGTTGAGGGTGACACTCTCGGCTGCCATCCATGCATCAACACATCAAGCCTTAAGTTAAAGACTAAAGAAGTGATGGAGAAGTTTTTGCCAGCAGTCCATCATGAAGCGGTGATAGTTGAGCTTCCGAGGTATGAAGAACATAAAGATGATGAACAGGGATAATATGTAGAGATATGTTTTAGGCAGCTTCTGCAGGGATTGTGGAGGCTGTCTTTTTTGGTGCGTGAGATGTTGATTATTTTGTGAGAGGTGTTGCTGGTGCAGCGTGTTGTAGTGTGTTGTAGTGTGTTGTAGCGGGAAAGACCTACGCAAACCGCACAATATGCAGAATGAGTGGGTCGAAATCATGAGAGAATGACGTGGAGGAGCGAGAAAAGCCTACTAATCAAGCTAAAACAGTGGAGATAGTAGGTCTTTGGAGTGGGAAGAGTATCATTAAAAAGGAGAAGAGCAGGAGAAAGACCTACGCAAACCGCACAATATGCAGAATGAGTGGGTTGAAATCATGAGAGAATGACGTGGAGGAGCGAGAAAAACCCACTAATGAAGCTAAAACAGTGGAGCTAGTAGGTCTATGTGAACTGCTCGCGATTCAACGCTTCACACCTTGACAACAAGCATATATAACAAGTATAATTGAAATACCGTGCAGCCGGGGTAGTAGCGGCACCTTGAACCTGCAATCCGCTATAGCAGGGGTGATGTTCGGCAGAGGGCTGATATTTATGGAGCAGCCCGGTGTAAGTGGTGTTGACATTTGGGTCTTTCACGACGGAAATCCACGAACCATGTCAGGTCAGGAATGAAGCAGCATTAAGTGGGACCTTCCGGGTGTTGAAAGGGTGCCTGGATCGAGCTAACTGCATCGGTAACGTCTGTGGATATCAGTTCGAAGCCGGACGCACGGCTTTTGTTATTAAAATGTTACTCGTCGCAGCTAATTTAGGAATGTCAGGCAGATTCGTCATGCTTGCATGTAAGAAACTGTATGATATTCCTAAATTATCCTGCGAAGCAGGAACTTAACCGACATAAGTAAAACATAAGCTGCGAAGCAGCGGCAGACGCCGGAGGCGGATGGTTTTACGCATGAGGTTAAGGGCTGCGAAAGTAAAGACAGCGCAGAGGGAGGTAACCATGTCATATCAGGCTTTATACAGAAAATGGCGTCCGGACAATTTTAATGATGTCAAAGGACAGGATACAATAGTAACAACTCTGCGAAATCAGATTAATGCAGACAGAATAGGCCATGCATATCTGTTCTGCGGAACGAGAGGAACTGGTAAGACATCAGTTGCCAAGATATTTGCGAAGGCAGTTAATTGTGAGCATCCGGTTGATGGCAATCCTTGTGGGGAGTGTCCGACATGCAAGGCGATTGCGGCTGGAACAAGCATGAATGTAATAGAGATAGATGCGGCATCTAATAATGGTGTCGATAATATAAGACAGATAAGAGAAGAAGTACAGTACTCACCGACAGAAGGAAGATTCAAAGTCTATATAATTGATGAGGTTCATATGCTTTCTATAGGAGCGTTCAATGCACTGTTAAAGACATTGGAAGAACCTCCTGCATATGTAATATTTATACTGGCTACTACAGAAGTGGCGAAGATTCCTATTACAATCCTTTCAAGATGTCAGAGATATGACTTCCATAGGATAACAATAGAGACAATTGCAGGCAGGCTGTCAGAACTTATGAAGGCGGAGGGACTGAATGTAGAGGATAAGGCAATAAAATATGTTGCCAAAGCTGCAGATGGTTCTATGCGAGATGCGTTAAGTCTGTTAGACCAGTGTCTGGCATTCTATCTGGGGAAAGACCTTAAGTATGAAAATGTATTAGATGTACTTGGGGCAGTTGACACGGCGGTATTTAGTAAAATGCTTTCAACAATCCTGTCAGGAGATGTTGCTGTGTGCATGTCACTTATGGAAGATTTGATAATGCAGGGAAGAGACCTTTCACAATTTGTTACAGATTTTATATGGTATCTTAGAAATCTGCTTCTTATTAAGACAACCAAAGATGCAGAAAGAATTGAAGACGTAATAGAAGTATCAGCAGATAATCTTGAAGACCTGAAGAAAGATGCACAGAATGTAGATATAGATACACTTATGTATTATATAAGAGTGTTGTCAGAATTATCGAATGACCTGAAGTTTTCTACACAGAAAAGAGTTAAGACAGAGATAACATTTATAAAGCTGATGCGTCCGGCAATGGATAACAGTCAGGATATCGGCGATGTTGTAAGCCGTGTAACAATGCTTGAAGGGCAGTTACAGAAAGTACTTGATGATATTAAAAGCGGCAGACTTGTAAATGCAGGTGCTGCGGGAGGCCAGGCAGCAGTACAGCAGCAGACTCCAAAGAAGCCTGTAGTTAAGCGTGTATATGACGCTGTTCCGGAAGATGTTAAGGCAATTGCGGCAGGCTGGAAGGATATCATTGCAACGATAGATGATCCGGTTAATCAGACATTTTTACAGGCTGCACATGTTACATTAGCAGAAGATGGAATTAGTCTTGAAATTATGGTAGAATCACTTAGTGCCTATAATTCACTCAGCAGACAGGAAGTTATGGAGAGCATAGAGAATGTCATTGAGGAGAGAACAGGAGTAAGGGTTTCAATTAAAGTGACTAAGCTTAACGATGATGAGGATTTCCACAGCAGATTCGTGGATCTTAAGGAACTCGTAGGCATAGATATAGAAGTAGATGATAAGGAGGAACTTATATAATGGCTAAAAGAGGTGGTTTTCCAGGAGGAATGCCTGGTAATATGAATAATCTGATGAAGCAGGCACAGAGAATGCAGCGTCAGATGGAGGAGCAGCAGGCAGAGCTTGAAAATAAGGAATTCAGTGCTACAGCAGGCGGCGGAGTAGTTGAGGTAACTGTTACAGGTAAGAGAGAAGTATCTAAGGTTAAGATTGACCCTGAAGCAGTTGATCCGGATGATGTAGAGATGCTTGAGGACTTAATTGTAGCAGCTACTAATGAAGCTTTAAGAAAATGCGAAGAAGAGTCACAGGCACAGATGGCTAAGATTACTGGAGGACTTGGAGGATTAGGCGGAGGCTTATTCTAATGGACATCTACAGTGGTCATATTAACAGATTAATTGAAGAATTGTCGAGATTACCAGGGGTTGGGGCGAAGAGTGCCCAGCGCCTGGCATTTCACATTATAAACATGCCTGAGTCTGAGGTTAAGAGACTTGCAGACACAATGATTGATGCAAAGCAGCATATACACTACTGTAAGGAGTGTTTTACACTTACAGATGAAGAACTGTGTCCGATATGCCGCGACCAGAAAAGAGACCATAAGACAATTATGGTAGTTGAACATACAAGAGATATGGCGGCATATGAAAAGACAGGAAAGTACGAGGGTGTATATCATGTTCTTCATGGAGCAATAAGCCCGATGCTTGGAATAGGACCGGCTGATATCAGGTTAAAGGAGCTTATGGTAAGGCTTCAGGGAGATGTTGACGAGGTTATTATCGCAACTAATTCCAATCTGGAGGGTGAGACAACAGCAATGTACATAAGCAAAATGATAAAGCCAACAGGAATTAAGGTGACAAGAATTGCAAGCGGAGTTCCTGTCGGCGGCGATCTTGAATATATCGATGAGGTTACACTTTTAAGAGCATTAGATGGAAGAACCGAGCTTTAAATTTGGTGAAGAACCAAGCTTTAAGCTTAATGTCCTGGCGCACCGGGCGTTAAGACAATATGTGTAAAATGCGTGCGCAGAAATGAAGAATACTATGGCAGAGAATATGACAGGTGATATCATATCGGATCACCGTGAACGAATGCTTAATCTGAAGAAATATTATCCTTTCTTCAGACTGATAGACACATCATTTTCTAATTTCAAGGATGGCAAATACGAAATCCTTGATATGGGCTATATAGTTATGGCGGTTCTCCGTTTCTTTATAGAGGAGAATAATTTTAAGGAAAAGGATGTTACATATCCCGAATATCTCGATTTCTTAAGGCTGATACTTAAGAGAGATTTCGGGCTTGATTTGAATGAACAGGACAGCAAGGAGATTGCTGATTATATATTTGACAAGATAAAGAATGATGGCAGGCCATTTGAATTCTCGTATTTTGATCCGGTGGACAGGAAAAAGAGAGTATCAAGAATGAAGATAATCGAGAGTTCGATAAGAGACAATACTGTGTGGTATTCGATAAGCCCTGATGCTATTGAATTCTATCTTGATACCAAGGAAATCAAGGACGAGAGCAGGATAAGCGTATCCCAGCTTCTTCTTGAAAAAATGATTAATTCACAGAACTTCCGTGGCGGAGTTGAAGTGGTTGAAAGAATCAACGAAGAGGTCAACCGCCTTAAGTTAAAGAAGAATGAAGTGCTGACAATTCTGTCGGGCGATGTATTTGCAGGAATAGAGGCTTATGAGGAATTCGTCAAGACAGGAATGAAATGGTTTGATGATGAGGAAAAGCTTTTTAAGAAGAACCGTGACCTTATTGCGAAATCAATCGAGAAGCTTAATGCATCGGGTAGCACAGGAGAAAGCTATTACAGGACAATGAACGAGATATACAGTCTTGAGACACAGCTTAAGCAGGCGATGAACAGGCACAGCGAGCTGTTAAAAGATTGTACAGAAATGCAGAAGATGACCGATGATGCAGTAAGACGCGCCAAGCTTGGCAGATTAAGAAGCCATATGGATTTCACATCGGCACTTTCAGATATGATTAAGAGGGACAATGCAGATATATTAGTCACAATGTTAAGTCCGCTTCTAAAGCCGAACATAAGAAAGACATTTGACCTGATAAGCATTGATGATGCGCTTATGGTGAAGCCTCCAAGATATGAGGAGAAAGAGCTTATAAGCAACGAAAGACCGGAAGATATTGAATTCGCAGATGAGATTGAAGAAAAGAGAATTAAGGATAATTACGTATTCCTTATGAAAAATCTCATTGTGTGTTTGAAAAAATCGGACATTATAACACTCGGTCAGTTCGCAGATGCAATGAAGAGGGCGTATGGTGAGCAGGTTTTAAGAAATGCAGATTTCTTCTCTTTCTTTGTTAATCTGTGCCAGAAGGATGAGTACCAGCTTGGCGGTGATGCGGGAGAAGATACATTTCTTGATGCATACTTAGAAGAAGGCTTTAAAGATACGGAAAGCTTTACATTTGCAATAAGAAAAGGGCTTGGCGGGCAGGTTATATTGTCGGATAACTGTATGATGGCAGATGTTGAATTGGTACGAAAGGAAGCACATGGAGAATAGAAATCTAGATAAGGCACTGGATATAGTTTCTAAGCTTATCACAGGGGAAAATGTGTCTGAGAGGGGCGACAATGCAGCTCTTTATCAGGAATACAATAATAATGCAGAAGTGTATGACATCGTTCGTATGTCACTTAAGAAACTTAATCTTAACATATATGAATATAACAATGGTCTGTATGTAAGTGCAGGTGATAATAACAGGGTGTTTGGATATTCCAACGAGGAATTAAGAAATGTACTTGGATTAAGAGTTAATAAAGAATTATATCTTGCGTATTTCATAATCTACAACATAATAACAGAGTTTTATTCAGATACAATGAGTTCAACTTATGCTGAGTTCATAAGACTTGAGGACATCATTAAAAATGTTGATAAGACAACAGGTGGTATTGTCGATAAGAGCACAGGGCTTGTGCTTGATGAGGTTGAGGAGAACAGCTTTAAGCAGATAGCACTTACATGGGACGAGCTTCCGGTGACAACAGTAGAGGATCAGACAGGAGCGAGAGCAGCAAGAAATTCAAAGTCGGGTATGGTAAAGCTTGTGCTTAATTTCTGCGTTGCGCAGGAACTTTTAGTTGAGAGTCAGGACAGATATTATCCGACAGACAGATTCAGAAGTCTTATAGAGAATTATTTTGATGATGAATATCCACTCTTCCGCAATCTATTGCCGAAGATTGAGAAGCCAGTAAAAGAAAATGTTCGGAAGAAAACTGTTCTTCAAAAAGAAGATATCGATAAGCTTTTTGCTTATTTTGAAGAGAATGATATGTATCAAGATGCATGTCTTCTCGCTTTGGCTATTTCATGTGGAGCGAGAGTTTCTGAGCTTGCTAGTTTTACTACCGATTTGATAGATGAAGACGATACTGTATTTGATGGTCTTTTTCTTGAAACGACTAGAGAGATTAAAACCAAGGGTCGCGGTGTAAATGGCAAGATGCTTAGAAAGTATATCTTAAAAGACACCTTCCTTCCACACTATCATAAATGGCTTGAAATTAGAAAAGGAATCATGGATGAACATGGCAAGGAACATGATTTTATTTTTATAACAAAAGATGGCGATCCAGCAAGCGCAGATAGACTGCGCGATTGGATGTCTAGGTGGAGCGATGTTGTTGGTCAGCCATGCTACCCGCACAACTTCCGCCACTACAACGTATCCTTCTTGAAGCGACTTGAACTTGAAGATGATTTTATCGTTTATCTTACAGGGTGGTCTGAAAGCACTGGTCATAGTATGGTTGCCATATACAATGATATGACTGCTAAGGATCGTAAATGGAAAAATCTCGATAAATTGAAAGCTGCTGTTGAAGGGTAATATTTTAATTTAGTTTACGGAAACAATGAATTTGAATGTTACCGCACCTTGCAGGGTGCGTTTTTTAATGCATTCCTTTAGTGAGGTGTTTATATATGGCTGATTATAAAGTTGATGTTGATGTTAATGTTAACGATAGCAAGCTAGATGAACTCGAAAGTCGAATCAAGAGTATTCAAGACAAGACGGTCAAAGTAAATGTTAAAGCTGATACAAAAGAAATTAGCAATGCTGTATCTACTGCAACAAAAACAATGCAAAGCTCTGGCAAAACTATAAAGATTAAACCTGTTGTTGATACAAGCGCCTTTAGTGCAATTAATAAAACTGTTACGACTTTAAATAAAGACAATACAATCACAGTCAAAACAACTGGTATTGAGACTGGTCTTGATGGTGTTAAAAGATTGAGGACTGAAGTAAGGACTCTTGATTCAGAAGGTAAGCAACTTGACTTTAAAGTTTCTGTGCAAGATGATGAACTTTTAAAAACTAAAACAGATGCCCAAATGCTTATAGAAGAATTAAAGCAGATCGACACAATTAAGATGAAGGTCGATACTGGTGATATCTCAAATCAAGTTGATAAGATAGAGTCTGATTTTAGAAAAATCACAAATGTGACAAAAGAGACTCAGAGCGCTATGGACGATTTTAAGTCTGCTCAGTCTTTGTTAAACGAAGCCAGAACAAGCGGCAATAATAAAGAACTTATTAGCGGTATGGAGCAATATGAGACTGCTCTTAAAAAAGTAAAAAATCAAATTGATATTAATACAAGAGCGCAAAAAGAACAGGCATCTGCTTCTAAATTAATGTCTGATAAACAGACATTTTCTTTGCAAATGACAAAATGGCTTAAGGATAACTCTGCTGCTGCCGAGGACTTTGGCGGTAAAATACAGAAGCTTCAAGCTGAATTACAGTCATATATTCATAAGCTAAGATTATGGATTTGTAATAGGCTGACTCTGAATTCAAATAATATCATTCATATCATTTGAAAACCAGTTAAATATTAGTGAAAAAACGGTGAGAAATCATATATCAAATGTAATTCAAAAATTAGGTGTAAAATCGCGTATACAAGCAGTATTTGAATTGATTAGGTTAAAGGAATTACAGCTTTAGCTAATTCCTTTATTTTTTTTCTATAATTCTATATAA
>OHBE01001522.1_pt1 | contig 19867 bp, 14 predicted proteins | sample 1577231 | NCBI WGS metagenome assembly OHBE01 (sample SAMEA3541506, study PRJEB24748) | human gut metagenome | biome: human gut; feature: human-associated habitat; material: faeces | place: China | collected 2012 | reverse complement strand
GGGAAGAACAATACTTCCTGAATGGCTGTTTGTCCCGTCATCAGCATCACCAGACGGTCCATGCCGATGCCCATGCCCGAAGTGGGCGGCATTCCGTATTCCAGCGCGCGTACAAAGTCCATATCGATGAACATGGCTTCGTCGTCTCCCTTTTCGCTCAGGCGAAGCTGGTCTTGGAAACGTTCCAACTGGTCGATCGGGTCGTTCAACTCCGAGTATGCGTTTGCCAGTTCCTTACCGTTTACCATCAGTTCGAAACGCTCCGTCAGCTCGGGATTGCTGCGGTGGCGCTTGGTCAGCGGCGACATCTCTACCGGATAGTCGGTGATGAATGTCGGCTGTATGTAGTTGCCTTCACAAAACTCGCCGAATATCTCGTCGATCAGTTTGCCTTTACCCATCGTTTCGTCTGTTTCGAGGTTAAGCTTCTTGCAGATCTCGCGAATCTCTTCTTCGCTTTTCCCCGCCAGGTCGTAGCCGGTAAACTCCTTGATGGAGTCGAGCATCGTTACACGCTTGTAAGGAGCTTTGAAGTTGATGATGTTGTCGCCCACCTTTACTTCGTGCGTTCCGTTTACGTCCATGCAAATCTTGTCCACCATGTTTTCGGTAAACTCCATCATCCAGTTGTAGTCTTTGTAGGCCACATACACCTCCATCGCCGTAAACTCAGGGTTGTGCGTACGGTCCATTCCTTCGTTGCGGAAGTTCTTGGAGAATTCGTATACACCTTCGAATCCGCCTACGATGAGACGCTTGAGGTACAACTCGTTGGCGATACGCAGATAGAGCGGAATATCCAATGCATTGTGGTGCGTAGTGAACGGGCGTGCCGCCGCTCCGCCGGGAATCGGTTGCAAAACCGGTGTTTCCACTTCGAGATAACCTTTCGAGTTGAAATACTCGCGCATGGAGTTGTACACTTTGGTACGTTTGACAAATATATCTTTGATGCCTTCGTTCACGGCCAGGTCGACATAACGCTGGCGGTAACGGAGTTCAGGATCTTCGAAAGAGTCGTATGCCACACCGTCTTTGTATTTTACGCTCGGCAGCGGTTTGATCGATTTGGCCAATACGGTAAGTTTTTGCGCATGAACACTGATTTCACCCATCTGCGTGCGGAATACGAAACCTTCGATACCGATGAAATCGCCCAAGTCGAGCAGGCGTTTGAACACGGTATTGTACAGCTCTTTGTTTTCTTCCGGACAAATATCGTCGCGGGTGATATACACCTGAATGCGGCCTTTGGAATCTTGAAGCTCGATGAACGAGGCCTTCCCCATGATGCGGCGGCTCATGATACGTCCGGCTATGGATACCTGGCGAGGCTCGTCGTCGTCTTTAAATTCGGCTTTTATATCTATGGAGAAAGCGTTGGTTACATACTCTGCGGCGGGATAGGGGTCGATGCCCATGGAGCGGAGCTCATTCAGGCTGTTACGCCGGATGATTTCCTGTTCACTTAGTTCTAATATATTCATCTTGTTATGTATTAACTCTATTATCCGGCAAAAATACGAAACTTTTCTTATATATATTCTATTACTCTTCCATTTTTGTATGGCGGATGTCGTTTGTTTTACTCTTCAGGCAACCTTGTTTTTGCGATTTTATTCGATAAGCGGAACAGATTGATGAAAAAACACGAAAAAAATGTATCTTTGTCCGCATCGTCTACCGGATGATGCCGGACTCCGGCAATCCGTAACTTTTTTGGGTATAGAGCTATGAATGTATATCATCTTATTCGTACGGGAAACAAAGCTTGGTTACCGCTGGTTTGCCTGTCATTACTTCTTTTTTCATGTGCCTCGAAAGAGAAAAGACAAGCGGTTGCCAACGGTGGAACGTCTGTTGCGTTCGATTCGGCCGCAATGATCGTTCCCCAATATGCCGAAGGCTTTAGTGTAGCGTATGTAGAGGGAGGATGTTTGGTCACGATTCAGGATCCGCAGAAAGAAAAAGGAAAGGGCGAGGTTTACAGGTATGCCTTCGTCAGAGACAGAGAGGCTTTTAAAAAAAATGCCGATTTGCCTGCCGATTATGTCATGCAACCCACGCCTGTCGGGAGTGTGATCTGCATGACTTCGCTTCAGCTTTCCAATTTCATTAAACTCGATGCGCTGGAGCATGTGGTGGGGATTACAAGCACCCGCCATTTATTTAACGAGGAAGTCATAGCCCGGCTGAAAGAAAAGAAAATCCGGCAGATAGGGATCGAGGGGAATTTTGACAGCGAGGTCATCATGGAAGTGAATCCGGACCTGATTCTGATTTCTCCTTTCAAGCGGGGAGGATACGATGCGTTGAAAGAGGTAGGCATTCCGCTTATTCCCCATCTCGGATATAAGGAAAATTCTCCTTTGGGGCAGGCGGAGTGGATTAAATTCATAGGACTGCTCATCGGCGAAGAGCAGAAGGCAAATCTTCTTTTCGACTCTATCCAGGCGGAATACAATCGCTTGAAATCGCTTGCCGAAAGGGTAGAGCGGAAACCGGTCGTCTTTAGCGGCGAACTGCGTGGAGGCAACTGGTATGCCGTAGGCGGACGGAATTTTCTGGCTCAGCTTTTCCGTGATGCGGGAGCCGATTATTTCCTGAAAGACGACCCGAATACAGGAGGGGTGACATTCGATTTCGAAACCGTATACAGCAGTGCGGCAAATGCCGACTACTGGCGTATCCTGAACAGCTATAACGGAACATTTACGTACGATGCCCTGAAGGGAGAAGACGCTCGCTATGCCGACTTCCAAGCTTTTAAGAAAAAGGGGGTAATCTATTGCAACCTGAAAGAAAGACCTTATTACGAAGAAGCTCCCACACATCCCGAAGTGCTGCTGAAGGATTTTATCAAAGTGTTTCATCCGGAGCTTTTGCCGGACTATTCTCCTGTGTATTACGAATTGTTAAAATAATAAAGAAAGCATGAGAAAGACTCCCGTATGGCTGTTGATGCTGTTGTTGGCGGCGGTGATTTTGTTCCTCTTCTTCTTGAATCTGGTATTAGGCTCGGTCTCTATTCCGTTCCGCTCGGTATGGGATATTTGCTTGTTGGGAGACGAATCGAATCTGATCTGGTCGAATATTATCCGGAAGTCGAGGATGCCGCAGGCCATTACGGCATTGGTGGCGGGAGCCGGGCTTTCCGTGAGCGGATTGCAGATGCAAACGGTTTTTAAGAATCCGTTGGCAGGTCCTTCCGTTCTGGGCATCAGCTCCGGCGCCAGCATGGGTGTGGCGTTTGTGGTGCTGCTTTCCGGCAGCTTGGGCGGGGTTGCTTTGAGCCGGCTGGGACTGATAGGCGAATTGGCGCTGACCATTGCCGCCATCGCCGGAGCATTGGCTATCATGGCGCTTATCGCTTTTGCTTCGCAGAAGGTGAAAGGAAATGTCACGCTGCTTATCATCGGAGTGATGATAGGCTATGTGGCGAATGCGGTGATCGGGGTGCTGAAGTATTTCAGTGTCGAGGAGGATATACGGGCTTATGTGATCTGGGGGCTGGGGAGTTTTGCCCGTATCTCCGGAGGACAGCTTTTCCCGTTCGTAATCACGATGGCGGTGTTGCTGCCGCTCTCTTTTCTTTTGATAAAGACACTGAACTTATTGCTGTTGGGCGACAGCTATGCCCGAAGCCTCGGACTGAACATCAAGCGTGCCCGTCTGTTGGTTATCTCATGTTCGGGAGCGTTGGTGGCTATCGTTACCGCTTATTGCGGCCCGATTATCTTTCTCGGTCTGGCTGTTCCTCACCTTTGCCGCACGTTGTTCCGCACTTCCGACCACCGTATCCTGATGCCCGCTTCGTTGCTGGTAGGCGCGGCAATGGCGCTTTTGTGCAACCTGATTGCGCGTATGCCGGGCTTCGAGGGGGCGTTGCCCGTAAACTCCGTGACGGCTCTTGTCGGCGCGCCGGTGGTGGTGTCGGTACTATTCCGCCGTCATAAGGGAGAAATCAATGAATAAAGAGTGTTTAAATAGACGAATCAAGATATGCAGGGAAATGAAACAATTGTCATCAGGAAGTTGAGCACCGGCTATGTGGGAAAACACCGGACTCACGTGGTTGCCCGAAACATCGACGCCGTTATCGAGCGTGGAGAACTGACTTGCCTGTTGGGGGCCAACGGGGCGGGAAAGTCTACGCTGCTGCATACGTTATCGGGTTTTCTCCCTAAACTGTCGGGAGACATTGAGATTATGGGAAAGAAAATCGGGGAGTATTCGGACGAAGAGATGGCAAAAGTGATCAGTGTGGTGCTTACCGAAAAGTGCGATTTGCGCAATATGACGGTTGAAGAGATGGTGGCTTTGGGACGGAGTCCGTACACTGGCTTTTGGGGAACGCTGAAAAAAGGCGATAAGGAGATTGTGGCCGCTGCCATTGCCGGTGTGGGAATCGAGGCTTTGACCTATCGGATGATGCATACGCTGAGCGACGGTGAGAAACAGAAGGTGATGATTGCCAAAGCGCTGGCTCAGGAAACTCCGGTCATCTTTCTCGATGAGCCGACGGCTTTTCTCGATTTTCCAAGCAAGGTGGAGATGATGCAGTTGCTTCATCGGCTGTCGCGCGAAACGGGCAAGACGATTTTTATGAGTACGCACGATCTGGAACTTGCTTTGCAGATAGCGGATAAAGTTTGGATGATGGACAAAGAAAGCGGTGTAAAGGTGGGAACTCCCGAAGACCTTTCGCTGAACGGGACATTGAGTAATTTCTTTTCCCGCAAAGGTATTTTGTTCGACCGGAATACAGGCCTTTTCCGTATCGATAACGAATATTCCGGGAAAATGCATCTTGTGGGATACGGACAAAAATATGCGATGGTGCGGAAAGCCTTGCAGCGCAACGGAATTCTTGCCGGACGTGAAGTGGAATCTTCCGCTTATATCGAAACGGGAAACCTTCAGACCGACGGATATGTGTTGCATTATCCCCGTGGAGAAGCGCGCAAGGCTTCCGATATTGAAGGGCTGCTGTCGTTGGTTACGGCATATTTCGACTTAGAGGAAAATAGTGATTCTTTTTCCCGGAAAGAATCGTATGAGGCTTTGTAGTCAAGGGTTTGCAGTTTATTTGTTATACAGATTTTAGATAATTTGACGTTTTTATTAACAAGGGTTGCCTATTATTTGTTATCTTTGCCACATTACGTTTTTTAAAAGAAAGATTATTATGAAAGCAATGAAATTAATTTTGGCAGGAGCCGTTGTGTTCGCAATGGCAAGTTGTACCGGTTCACAAAAGAAAACCGACGCTTCACAGCAAGACAGTGTTGTTGTAGTTACCGATGCGCAAACCGTAGTGAAAGTAGCTGATATCGCAGGTACGTATGAAGGAACATTACCTTGTGCGGATTGTCCGGGAATCAAGACTACGCTGAAGATCAATGACGATACTACTTATGATTTGCGTAGCGAGTATCTGGAAAAGAAAGACGGCGTGTTTGAAGAAAGCGGAACTTTCAATCTGCTTGAAGGAAATGTGATTGAATTGGTTACTCCTTCTTCAGGCGATAAAACTTATTACAAAGTGCTTGAAAATGCGGTTGCTTTGTCTGATAAAGAAGGTACGCTTAACGACGGTGAATTGGCCGAGCACTATATCCTGAAGAAACAATAACTGAAAGATTGACGAGGTGATTCGTTTTGCTGTATTGCCTTATCAAACATAAATTGGGGAGTTTTCGCTAATGTGAAAAGCGAAAACTCCCCAATTTATTATGGATACCGTTCTCTTGTAGCATATAGCCTTATCCGATATGCTCCGGGAATGGATTTGAGATTACGGTTGATGGCGTTTACGTAATTTGAGTGACACTATGAATTAATACTGATGCTGAGGATCTACTTGTGTTTAATGAAGCTGTTATTTTTTAGTTCCTGAAAAGCGTCAAGCACTTCTTCTTTCGTATTCATCACAATAGGTCCCCCCCAGCTGACAGTCTCGCGCAGAGGTTTGGCCGCCAATAATACAAAACGTGCTCCTTCATCTCCGGCTTTGACCTGTATCGGTTCGTTTTCGCTCTCTTCTGATTCTGAAGCTCTGAACAGTACGGCGCAACCTTTCTTTTCGAAATCTTTCAACTTCTCGTCGGCGGCAAGTGTTCCATCCAATAAATATATAAACAGTGTATGATCGTTCGGAATTTCCCCATACGTCCATACGCTTCCGGCCGAAAGCTCTACATCCAGATAAGTTACTTTGATGTATTCTCCTTCAAACGAACTGTGATTCCCTCGATAGTTTCCCGAAACTATTCTGACGGTCGCGTTTTCTTCCTTTACTACGTTGATATCTTCTTTTTTGATTTCCCTGTATGCAGGGGGAGCCATTTTATCTTTAGCCGGCAAATTTATCCAAAGTTGACATCCAAGCATTCTTGGAGATGAAAAAGGCATTTCTTGGTGAATGATTCCCGAACCGGCCGTCATCCACTGACATCCCATATCGTGGATGATTCCCTTATTCCCTAAACTGTCGCTATGCTCCATCGAGCCGTTGATGAGGTAGGTTACGGTTTCCATTCCTCTGTGAGGATGCCACGGGAAACCTTTTATATAATCTTCCGGATTTGTAGAGTCGAAGCCGTCAAGCATTAGAAACGGGTCGAATGCCTGTATGGTCTGTTGGCCCAAAACTCGGCGCAAGCGTACGCCTGCGCCATCAATGGATTGTTGTCCTCTTACTATTTGGTTTACTTTTCTTTTCTTCATTGTATACTTATTTATTTAAAAACAAGGATGCGATGCTCAAGCGGTTTAATTTCTTTCTCACCGGGTTGTTCCGTCGGAGTGCCGAAAGGCATTTGGGCAATCAATTCCCATGTGGAAGAAATTCCCCATTCTTTCTGTACGGCCTCGTCGATCAATGGATTGTAATGTTGTAGAGAGGCTCCTAAACCTTTGTCTTCCAACATGCTCCAAATAGCTAACTGATGCATTCCGGATGTATGTTGCGACCAGATCGGGAATCTATCTTTGTATGAAGGGAAAGAGTTTTGCAAATGTTCTATGACGCTCTTATCTTCAAAAAAGAGAATTGTTCCGTATCCGCTTCTAAAGCTTCCGTCTATTTTAGCTTCTGTAGCCGGAAAAGAGGTTTCAGGCACAATCTTTTTCAATATCTCTTTGGTAATATTCCATAATTTCTTATGATTTTCCCCAAGCAACAGCACGATGCGTGTAGATTGCGAATTAAAAGCGGAGGGTACGTTGGTTACCGCGCAATCGATTATTTCTTTGATCTCTGCGTCAGAGATGGGAGAAGTGTTTGTAATGTGATAATAACTTCTCCGGTGCTTTAGCGCTTCTTTAAAATTTCTTTCCATAGTTATAATGATTAATTTTAGCTCAACCTGAGATTTCAATATCTCTCATTCAGCAAATGTTTATAATACTTGTTATTCAAAAGCCTGCTTCTCTACGATATAGGCTGAAATATTTTTCATCACGCAGACTATAGAATGTCTTTTTATCGATACTTCTAATGAAAATATTTGATCATATGAGATGCTAAACTTTCGTGACGCAAAGGTACGTATTTATTTTTATGCTCTATTGTAAAATACGTGCAGAGATTTGTTTAATACGAAACAGAATGTTACTTTTGTGTAATGATTGTGATATTAAGATGTTATGAATGTTCATTTAGACCAATATCTGAAACAAAAAGAAGACAGTTGTATACTCGATAAGTTATTGTATGTTGGTTGTATCCACGGTCAGGATAGAGAACTTCCGCAGGAAATGACATGTAAGGGAGGATTTTTCTTTTTATTGGTATCGGAAGGAAATGCTACTCTTTGCGATCTGCAGAATAATACCGCAGTAATAGGTAAGAATGATTTAATATCCGTATCTCCTGTACAGGAAATGAGTATTAAGAACTTTAGCGGCGATTATTCGATGTTTTGCCTCATGCTCGATTCTTCTTTTTTCTATAGCTTGTCTTCAAGCCAATATTTGTACGGTAAATTGTGTGAATTTACTTCCAAATCTTCTTTCCCATTACATCTGAAAGATAATATAGCCGATTATTTGCGAAAGATAATAGGGCTTTTTCATGATTCTCCCGATGAGGATGTTTCTCATAAAGAAGGAATTTACCGTCATTTGTGTGATTCCTTTATGTTGTATGTAGGAGACATGCTCTTATTGAGCATTGAAGATGCTTATCCTTCCGTTTCTCAGCGAAATATTATTTGTAATGAGTTTAAAAAACTGCTGTTTGAGTATTACCGGCAAGAACACAGAATATCTTTTTATGCCGAACGCCTTGCTATATCAGGAGCTTATTTGTCCAGAGTGATTAGAGAGGAAACCGGGCAGACTGTTTATGATCACATATCCGAACTCCTTTATTCAGATGCAAAGAAGATGCTTTCTTGTTCCAGTGCCGACATACAAAATATTACATATACATTGGGCTTTAACGATCAGGCTTCCTTTAGTAAATTTTTCAAGCGCTTGTCAGGGCTTTCTCCGAAAGAGTATAGAAACAGGAATGTGAAGAAGTCAATCGCATAAGCAGTCTGCTCCCTTATTGGGAAGAGACTTTTTTATTAAAAACTTTTCCATCTTCGTCAATCAAAAGCAATGTAAGTTCGGCATGGGGGAGAATAGATTGGCAGTGGCGAGTGCACAAGGCTACAATCTTATTGAAGAATGAATCCTTCTCTTCGGGCACAGGGATGTTCCAAAGTTCGCGTGCTAAAGTCATATCCCGGATCAAGTCCATAGTGGCGGACGAACACCTCGCTTCCAAGGCTGTCTTTCTCAGAAACTCCTTGTTCATCACCACTTTCTTGCTGTGCGTATCCAAATGTCCCTCCGCCAGCTTCACGGCTTTCCCGATCATAATGCCCATGCTTACCTTTTGAAAGCCCGTATCTTCGGCTATTTTCAGCGTTTCGCCGATAAAGTTTCCGTAATGCACGAACGCTTGCGGGGGAAGATCGGGGTAAATCGCTTTTACGTGCTTCTCGCTTTTGGCTCCCGAATTGATTACCAGTCGTTCCGCACCGATGGCTTTGGCTACTTCCACTTCGCGGCGGATGGCATCCACGAATGCTTCCGATGAGAACGGGCGGACTATGCCCGATGTTCCGATAATGGAAATGCCTCCCACAATGCCCAATTTGGGATTGAAGGTCCTTTTGGCAAGCTCTTCGCCATCGGGGACGCTGATTGTCACATCGAGTCCTCCTCCGTAGATGGCCGTCAGTTCGCCGGCAATCATGTTGCGGGGAGTCACGTTGATGGCAGGCTCACCGACAGGCAGTCCCAATCCGGGAAGCGTCACCCTGCCGACTCCTTTTCCTTGAAGGAAATGAATACCCGGTTCGTCGGAGAAGCTCACGGTGGATATAATCCGGTGCCCGTGCGTGACGTCGGGATCATCGCCCGCATCCTTTACGACTTCTGCCCGGGCCGTCTGCGCATCTGTCTTTTCTACGCGATCGATGGCAACTGAAATCCGCTCTCCATCCGGCAAGGTCACTTCCGCTTCCTTTGGGAAAACTTCGTCTATCAGGGCGAGCGCCGCCGCTTTCGATGCCGCTGTCGCGCATGTTCCCGTCGTGAGTCCGCTGCGTAACGGATAGAAACCGGGTACATGCTGTTCGATGGTCCGCCGTAATCCGTGTTTGCCGGTGACGGTGATGAAACTCTCCGGCATTGGCGGACGTTTCACCACATATATTTTTACGCCGGCTTTAGCGGCAGCTTCTATCTTTTCGACGAATCCTCCCGACCGACCGCTCTCTTTGGTGATGATGGCTTGCGGATTTGTCTCTTCGAGTATCTTCTCTTCGCTTTCTTCGGGTTGGTAGAAAACCAGCTTTTCTTTGGGGAATCCCTCCCGGAGAGCCGTTTCTACCGATTCGTCCCTGCGAAGAATGCGGAAGATGCAGTCGTTTTCCTGCCAGAAAGGTTTCAGCTTGCCGATGGTCTGCGTGCCTGTGAGCGCCAGCAGTTTCTTTATTCCGTCACGCTTCATCCGCAGAATCGCCTCGTCGAAGCTTTCACACCGGATGATGTCTCCCGGCAATTGAGGATAAAGACGTTCGAGACGTACGACTTGGATGCCTGTGTCTTTCGCCGCACCGTCAATATTGGCATGCAGTTGCGCGGCAAACGGATGGGCGGCGTCTACAATCAGGCGAATGCGGTGTTCCCTGCAAAACGATGTGATTTCCTCCCGATTCATTTCCCCGGTGAGCCGTACCATGTTCCGTCCTTCGACTTCCTGAAGCGTTCCGCGTGTGGAATAAAAGAATGGTTGTCCCGCTTCGTCGACTGTTTCGGCGGCGATTCGTCCTTCCGTTGTTCCTCCGAATATCAGTATCATGGGCGGAACAAGTGTTTAAATTCATGCGAATAAAGCCGTGAAAGCCCTTCCCTGTGGTCGATGGCATTTCCCACAATCAGCAGGGTCGTGAGCGTCAGATGATTCTCTTTCACAATCCGGGCGAGGTCTTTCAACTGTCCCCGGTATATCTTTTCCTCTTTCCACGTCAACTTGTAGCAGGCAGCTACCGGTGTTTCGGGCGGATAAGCCTGTAACAATTCTTCTTGAACCTGTTCTGCAATGGCGGCGCTGAGGTAGATGCACATCGTGCTTTGCGAGCGTGCCAGCAGATGCAGTTTTTCTTTTTCAGGCATCGGTGTTCTGCCTTCTCCCCGGGTGAGGATGATGCTTTGCACCTTCTCGGGAATGGTGAATTGCGAACGCAGTGCAGCAGCCGCAGCTTGGAAAGAAGAGATGCCGGGAGTGATGTGGTAATTCATTCCGTATTGGTCGAAGAAAGCCATCTGTTCGGCGATGGCTCCGTATATGCACGGGTCTCCCGTATGCAGGCGGACAACGAATTTCCCTTGATCGTAGAATTTCTTCATCAGGTCGAATTGTTCTTCCAGTGTCATGTCGGCGGAGCTGCGTACCGTAGCTCCGGGCTTGGCATATTGTGTCAGTTCGCGGGGCACCAGACTGCCGGCATATAAAATAAGGTCTGCCTTTTCGAGCATTTTCTTTCCCCGAACCGATATGAGTTCCGGGTCTCCCGGTCCGGCTCCTACTATTTCGATGTGCCCGTTATTGCGGTCGTTTGCTGCCGAGAGAGCCACGGCAAACGTAAAATGGTTGCCTTCAGAAAGCACACCTTTCTGTTTTCCAATCAGTAGCCTGCCGCCCTCCGAAGCGTGGATGGCGCAACTTTCCGCCACTCCGTACACTCCGGTCACCTCATAGACCTTATCCGACGGATGAGGCACTTCGATTCCCGCCAGTTCTTCTGCCCGGTAGATGGCCAGCTCGCTGCCGGCAAACTCTTTATGAAGTTCGGCTATCAGTGCCTCGTCCTTTTTCAATTCGATAGTCGATACGCTTTTTATCGCCAATGGCGAAAGCCCGTTTTTCCGCAATGTCTCTTTCACGAACGAACCGACGCCTGCGGGCGAACAGTCTTTCCTGCATCCTGCCCCGATATGCAGCACCTGCGGATAGAAACAAAGGACAGGAACGGTTGATGTTCGTTCACGGGGACTTACCGAAATCAGCAGCTCGTATCCGGTAGGCGGTATCTTTTCATACTGATAATAGATATCTACGTGTGCCGGACAGGTACGTTCGAGCTCATCGGTTCCCTTGTCCTTACATTCCAACAGCAGGGCAGTCTTTTGCTTGCCCACGAAACGGAAGATCGCCCGGTTCATCTCGGCAGGAGTGGCAGAGGTTTTCCATCCGTAGCGCGAAGCCAACATATCCAATGCCCACAAGTCCTGATTGTCGCTTTGGGTGGTTACCACAGCCTCACCGCCCGTTATACCGGCAATGATACGCGCCAGTTCGTTGCCGCCACCGATATGTCCCGAAAGAACGGGAATAACGAAGCGCCCCGTGCTGTCTACATTGATAACTGCCGGGTCGGCATACTTATTCCGTATGCAGTCGGCGATGCTTCTTACGCAGATGCCCAATGCTCCGACGAACACGATCGATTTGAAGTCGGCGAAATGCGCCTTCATGAAGCCGCTGTACGAACTCACCGGCTCGCACCCTTCCACTTCTCCTTTAATATATATGACGGAATCGCCCAGTTCTCTCCGGATTGTTTCGGCTACGGGAAGTCCCGCTTCGGAAATAACGACAATGGCTGTTCGGATACTCTTTTTCATTCTAATGCTGATTCGTTATCAATGAGAATATGTAGTCCTGCAAAAATACAATAATAATTAGTTTTGACACAGGTCGTTCCGTCTATTTTTCGCTTTGCTGAAAATATTTTTAGATATGTTATGAGATACGAATTAAAACCCTTATTTTTGTTCCGCTTTTGGTGATGTTCTCAGTCGTCCGGCTGAGCATAAAGGGAATCCGGTGAAATTCCGGAACAGTGCCCGCTACTGTAACATCCGTTTGTCGAAAGTTCACTACTGCCACTGTCACTCGTACGGGAAGGCGGACTTTCGGGATGAAGTCAGGAAACCTGCCAAAATAAAAATGTGGTATTTTGTTCTCGGGGATAAGAACATGACTATTAATTTAATTCAGATTTCTATTTATTATTAAAATGTTGCAAAAGACAGTTTGGGCCTTTTCGTTGGCCTTTGTATGTTGTGTGGCGTCGGCTCAGGTCACTGTGAAAGGACGTGTGCTGGATGCCGAGACAGGAGAGCCTTTGGCGGGTGTTAATGTTCGCGCGGATCATAGTTTGAAAGGCGGAACGACAAATGCGAAAGGAGAGTTTACGGTGAAAGACTTGCCCGCCGGCAAGCAAACGTTGCGAATTACCCATGTGGGCTACGAACCGCTTCGCTATTCCACTTCCAGGAGCGCGGCGAATGTCGTGCTCCGAATGACGGAGAGCCATAACAACCTCGGTCAGGTAGTCGTTACCGGAACCGGAACGCACCGGAGAATGGCCGATAGTCCCATTCCGGTGAATGTAATCACTGCAAAAGATATTCGCGACGCCAATATCGGGACGTTGGAGGAGGCTTTGACCAAACTGACTTCTTCGTTTTCTTTTTCCACCAGCGGCATGGGGACGGAGATGCTCATCAACGGCTTGAACAGCAACTATATATTGATTTTAGTGAACGGCCGGAAGATGATTGGCGACGACGCCCTGATGCGGGTGGATATGGCCAATGTGAAGCGGATAGAGATACTGAACGGTTCGGCATCCGCCTTGTATGGCAGCGATGCCATCGGGGGTGTTGTCAACATTATTACCGACGACAGCAGAAATTCCGTCGATGCTTCGAGTACGACACGGGTAAGCAATCACGGACGCTTCACGGAATCGGTGAATCTTGATGTGAATGCCGGAAAGTTTTCTTCATATACCTCCTATCGGCGGCAGCAGTCTGAGGGCTGGCAACTGAATCCGATGGCGGAAACGGTAAACAAGAAAACTAAGGAGACGGAACTGAAGCCTACCGACAAACAGGCTTTTACGGGATTCTATGCCAATACTGTGAGCCAGCACTTCTCTTTTGCGCCGAACAACCGCACGACTTTGTACGCTCAAGGCTCGTATTATAACTTCCTGACGAAGCGTCCGGTAAGCGAATATAAGTACAACCTTTATCATACCAACTATACGTACGGATTCGGAATGAAGTATATGGTGAATAAACGGGCATATATCGACGCTGACTTTTATTCGGACAACTATAAATCTTCTTATGACTATATAAAGGAAGACAAAGAGTTTAAGGTAGGCGATAAGGAAACGCGCAAAGAAGTGACGCTTTATCGGGGAAATATCAAAAGCATCGTGAAGCTGAACGAATGGAACAAGCTGTCCGCCGGGTTGGAATATCTGGACGAGAAGTTGACGAGCGAGTCGGATAAGGTGTCTGATAAAACCCTTTATACGTTGGCATTGTACGCACAAGATGAATGGAAGATTACCAAAGGCCTCGAAGCGGTTATCGGCATGCGATACATCTACAACGAAACGTTCGGCGACCATTTTACGCCCACCGCTTCTTTGATGTATAAGGAAGGAGCGTTCCGTACCCGGTTCTCTTTTGCGACAGGCTTCCGCACTCCGGCACTTTCGCAGATATACGGAACGAATTATTCGAAGAAAGAGAATCGCTACACCATCGGCAACCTGGAACTCGATCCCGAAGAGAGTAAAAACTTCACTTTAAACATGGAATATACAAAGGCATGGTTTTCGGCATCTCTGACAGGTTATCTCAATAATGTAAAGAATATGCTCTGGTATCTTCCGATAAGCGATGAAGAGGCTGCGAAGTACGGGACATTCGACGCGCCTGTGCAGCAACGCGCCAACCTTCATAAAGTGCGCGTCAAAGGGGCGAATGTGAATGTTAACGCTTATCTCGGTTTGGGATTCAATGTCGGCGCCGGATATTCGCTCATAGACGGAAAGAACCTGATTACGGGGAAAAGGCTCGACAAGAGCATCAAATATGCGGGCAATGTGAATGCCCAATGGGCTAAGAACTGGGGATTGTACGGACTGAACATCAATATGGTGGGGCGCGGACAGGGACAGAGATATTCCGAGACGTACGATTATCATTCTTCCGGTTTTATGCTGTGGGACCTGAACACCGGTCATACGTTCAACCTGAAGTATCTCATACTCAACGCAGGGTTGGGGGTGGAAAACTTGTTCGATTGGCGCGACGACCGTCCTTGGAATTCAAGTAAGCCTTATGCTACAGTTACACCGGGCCGGGCTTTTTATGCCAGCCTGACTGTTCGATTCAGAAAATAAAAATGAAATGACACATCGATCGGTTTATATTGTCTCTTTGGGGCCGGGAGATCCCGGACTGATTGCTTTGCATGGCGCGGATGTACTGCGTCGTGCAGACATCGTTTTCTGTCCGGAAACCAAAGCCGGCTCCCGTTCTGCGGATTTCCTGAAGAAGCTGGGCGTGAACGAAAGCCGCATCCGTTGTTATCAGCTTCCTATGAACAAGGAACGCGCTCAGGCTTACGCCGCGTACGACCGCCTTTTCGAAGAGGTCGTTTCGCGTTACTCTCAAGGGGAGTGCGTGGCTGTGGTGGCCGAAGGAGATGCCGGTTTCTATTCTTCTACGCGTTATCTGTCCGGCAAGCTGAAAAACGCCGCGATTCCCGTCGTCCGGATTGCCGGCATCCCGGCTTTTATCGCAGCGGCGGCATCTGTCGGCTTGCCGTTGACGGAGCAGGAAGAACGGCTGACGGTCTATCCGGGGAGAATAGATGCGGAAATGCTTCGCCGCGTGGAGTCGGGCGGCGAAGTGGCTGTGGTGATGAAGTTGTCGCAATGCGAGCCCGAACTCAAACGATTGCTCCGGTCGGGCGAGAATTCAATGTGGCACTACTTTGAGAATGTCGGTTCGCATGAAGAGTTTTACACCTGCGACAAAGAACAAATAGCAAAGAGAGCATTTCCTTATTTCTCTTTACTCATAATAAAAAGCGTATGATGAAACCGGTTCTGACAATTGTAACGGGATGTTTCCTTTTGCTGTGCGGAAGGAGTGAAGCGTGTGCGCAACAACATGTGACTCTTCGGGATTCTCTGCCCGAGGTTGTGGTGACAGGCACGGGAACGGAGCACTATCTGAAAGACGCGCCCGTACAGACGGAAGTGATCAGCCGGAAGATGCTCGACCAATATGCGGGGCGAAGCCTCGAAGAAATGTTAGGAGGCTTGTGCGCTTCTCTCCGATTCAGCCCGGGTGATATGGGGAGTAATATCCAGCTGAACGGGATGACGAACGATTATATCCTCATTCTGCTGAACGGGAAACGGATCAACGGAGACATTGGCGGACAGAACGACTTGAGTATGATTAACCCCGATAACATCGAGCGCATCGAGATCGTAAAAGGCGCCTCATCGTCTCTTTATGGGAGTGATGCCATTGCGGGGGTGATTAATATCATTACAAAGAAAAACCGCGATCCGTTCAGTGTTACCAACCGGACACGGGTTGGTTGTTACGGCGATCTCTCGCAGAGTAATACAATCGGACTTAAGCATGGCAGGCTGAATTCCACAACATCTGTCAACCTGAAGCATACCGACGGATGGAGAAACACCGACAAGGAATGGTTTCATTACGATTTGCTTGACGGGAGTGTCTCGAAAACCGTCAGTCGGTCTACCCATTACACACTGGCGGAGGAATTGGCTTACAAGCTTAATGAGAGGATTTCTTTATCGGCTTCCGCCTCTTTCTACCAGAAGTGGATCAAGCGTTCGTTCGGTCCGTATCAATACAATCGTTACGACTATCATTACCGCAATCAGAGTTATGCTGCGGGAGCGAAGTATCAATGGGGAAACAGAGATTATCTGACCTTTGTTTTGTCTTATGACCGCTATAACTACTATTTCGATTATACCCAGACGGAAACGACCAGTCTTTTCGATCAAAGCACGCCGCCTCAACGGCTCATCTATTATCCGGGAATGAGAATCTTGCAAACCTCGCAGCGTAAAGTGCTGGGGCTTGCCAAGGGCGTGTTTTACCTGGGGGAGAAGAACATCCTGAATGCGGGTGTAGAATATATGTGGGATAAACTGGTGGCCCCCATAAGGATGGCAAAGGGCGAAGCGTCGGTATATACTCTTTCGGCTTATGTGCAGGATGAGTGGACGGTTGTCCCCGACTTTGTACTCACCGGGGGGATGAGGCTCGTTCACCACAAGGAGTTCGGGCAGGAACTGACTCCGAAAATTGCGGCTATGTATAAGTGGCGTAATTTGAATTTCCGTGCAACTTACTCTCTGGGGTTCAAAGCGCCTACCGTTAAAGAGCTTTATTACGACTATATGACGGCTATTATGGGTACTAAATTGAAAGCTTATTACGGGAATACCGCACTGAACCCCCAGACTTCTCATTATTATTCCGCCGGTGTAGAATATAAAGGAAAGAAACTGAGCGCTTCGGTAACGGGATATTACAACAGGCTTCGGAATATGATTGAGCTGACGGTGGTTCCCACATCGCCCGAAGACAAACTTCTTGAGGTGGAGGAGACGTTGCAATACAACAATTTGTCGAAAGCCCGGTCTGCCGGTGCGGATATTACGTTCGACTATCAACTTCTGCCTGCTCTCGCCATTGGCGGCAGCTATAGCTACGTAGATGCGAAAGCTCAATACGCAGCCGATATAAAGAGTCAGGAGTATATGAAGTATCTGCCCGTCAACGCGACGGCTTATCACAATGCTACGTGGAAAGCGTTGTGGACTCACGCTTGGAAGAGGTATAAGCTCGGAGTAGGTTTGTTCGGTAGCTATCGTTCCACCAAATACTACATTACGAACGGTAATGGAAGTCCTTATCAGCTGTGGAGACTGAATACTTCACACTCTCTTCTTCGTTTCAAGAAGTGGACGGCGGATTTCAACGCGGGCATAGACAACCTGTTCAACTATATCGACGATACTCCGTTTGGCAGAAACAGGGGAACGACAAATCCCGGAAGAACTTATTATCTGTCTTGCTCTCTTAAATTCACGAATAAAAATAAATAAACGTATAACCTGTAAAATTATGTGATTATGAAAAGGAAACATTTTTTGTTGGCGGCCTGCATGCTCGTTTGCGGAGCGCTATGTTTGTCTTCTTGCGGTGATGACGACGGAAAAGGAAGCACTTCGAACCCGGTTGAATCCGTTGTTATGGAATCTAAAAAGTCTGATACGGCCATTCTTCTTTGCACTTTCGGAAGCACGTTCGAAGAGTCTATCAAAACTTACGATGCGATTATAAAAGATTATAAGACGACTTTCCCAAACACGGATGTTTATCTTTCGTTCACTTCGCACACTTGCGTCAACCGTGTGAAGGCGGCCACGAAAATAGACCGCTATCAGCCCGATTTATGGTTGAGGGCATTAGGTAAAGCGGGCTATAAGAGAGTAGCCGTTCAGTCGCTCCATGTGATTCCGGGAGAAGAGTATCTGAGCTTGATGAATACCTACGTGAAGAAGGAGTTTATGATCAGCCGCTACCCCAAGGTGAAGGTGCTGAAAAGCGAGAATCTGCTTTCCGAAGACGATGACTCGGAAAAAGTTGCAAAGGTTCTGTATGATGCTTATAAAAAACGACTCGACGACAAGAAGAACATTGTTCTTTTCATGGGACACGGAAATCCGGATAAAAGCTATGCTCCCGCCAATACCAAATATACGGATCTGGAAAAAGAGATGCATGAGCTGGCTGCCAACAAGAATGTCTTTGTCGGCACGGTAGACTACGGAGATATGCTCTTCTTCCCCGAAGTGGAGGAAGGCGAGGAAGTGCCTAAAGATGAAGAGGTGCCCGATACTTATATCTATAAGAAACTGAAAAACTATTGCAGTAAAAACAACTTGCAGCCTTCGGATATAACCATCTATCTTGCTTCGGTTATGTCTATAGCCGGCGATCATGCTCACAACGATATGTGGGGGCTTGAAGATGACGATAAGAAGGTGGGCGAAGCTACTCCTTACTCTGAATTTAGCTGGAGGCTGAAATTGCAGAAGATGGGATTCAAAATCGACATGACGGAGAGCCATCACGGCGAAACGGGCAAGTGCACCATCAAAGGTTTGGGTGACTATCCGGCCATTCGCGCCATCTGGCTGGATCATCTGAAGAAGAAATACAATGACGAAGGAGCTTGGGAAACAGGTGAGGATTATCAATAAACGGATGAGGATTATCAGTAAATATGAGGAATTTGAAGCTTATTCTGTTTTTGTACTTGTTTGCTTTTATCCCTTCTTGTATGGCGCAGACCGTTGAAAGAGAAAAGGCGATTCATCCCGGCGGTGACAGCGAACCGGCTGTCATCGCTGCCGAAATAAAGGCAGTGAAGCGTCACGACAAAGCCCTCCTGCTGGTTACTTTCGGCAGCAGTTGGGATGCCCCTCACCGGACGTACCGCCGGATGAAAGAGCAGTTTGCGCAAGCCTTCCCCGATATGGATGTGTATCTCTCTTTCACCTCCGGCATTTGCCGGAAGCGTTGCGCGGCGAATGGGAAGGGAGCTTTCCACGGCCCCGAACATTGGTTGCAAGCTTTCGCGAAGGCGGGCTACCGGACGGTGGGCGTGCAGTCGCTTCATCTGATACCCGGAAAGGAATACCACGATGTGGAGCGAACCGTCGATGCTTTCCGGAAAGAACCGGCCTCTTCGTCCCGGCAAATGGAGATTGCTTTGGCGGGCCCGTTGCTGAAGACCCGTGACGACGTGAACCGTGTGGCGGAACTTTTGCACGCAAGATTCCGCAGCGAAGTGGAGGCGGGCAGTGTGGTGGTGCTGATGGGACACGGCAAACCCGAGAAGTACACGGTGGGCGACGGCAATTTCCGTTATACCATGATGGAAGAATCGTTGCAGAAGATGCACCCGAATTACTTTGTCGGCACGGTGGATATGGAAGGCAATCTGGTGGAAGACATGATTCGCCGTATGCAGCATGGAGGCCATCGTTCGGGACGCGTCATTTGCTACCCGCTTCTTTCCGTAGCTGGCGACCATGCCAACAACGATATGTGCGGCGGCGAGGGTGAAGAAGCAGAAGAAGGAAGCTGGCGTTACGAACTGACGCTCGCCGGATACGCTTGTCCGTTGGCTAACTGCCTGATCGAGGGATTGGCAGACCGCCGGGAGATTGTCGGCCATTGGATCGGACAGATGAGAAAAGCTCTGGCATCGCTTCGCAAATAAGGGCGGATTGCTGTTTGCTGCTGCTGTCTCGTAAAAGCAATGTATGTTTCGGAAAGTTTCCCACCGTTGAAACAAAAGTTTCCCACCGGGGAAACTTTATTTTCCCAAGCGGGAAACTTTTGTTTCCCCGGTGGGAAACTA